>ORMF010408310.1_pt1 | contig 22212 bp, 23 predicted proteins | sample 1779871 | NCBI WGS metagenome assembly ORMF01 (sample SAMEA104232316, study PRJEB22302) | groundwater metagenome | biome: forest; feature: aquifer; material: groundwater | place: USA | collected 2011-08-07 | depth 5.4 m | reverse complement strand
TACAGCCATTGGCATCAAAATCATGGCTTGCGAACGCGTCCAATCGAGTGCCCGCATTGCCGGACCAGCTCACAAGGCATGGCGCGCCATTATTCCACTCGTAAAGGTGATAGACGCTGCTGTAAAACAGCTCGTCCCATGCACTCCATGAGCGGTAATATACATTCCATGCGATATGGAAATCGTGATACGGGGACCCGCCGATCACTGCTACATCCAGGCGGTCGCCGTAGTAAGCGCCGTGCGTAGAGATCATGGCAGGGCTGCCTGTGCAGTATCCGCCGACCTTGTCCCATCCGTCGTAGGCATCCCAGTGCCAAAGCGCATGGTCCGTGCCGATGACGACCACGTTTGGTTGATCGCCGGTTCGAAAGGACCACGCGGATGCCGCCGCCGGGTCACCGGCACAGCCGCCTCCGATGCCTGACGGACTGGACCAGAACACATATTGGCCGAAAAGCTGCCCCGCGTAGTCGTATAGCACGTTATTGCTTCCCAAGACAAAGCAGTCCATCCGGTTGTATCCATCGGTGCATGCAGACGGAGCGCTCACGCAGTATCCCCCGAGCCGTTCCCAGTACGTATACCCGAACGTGGAAGTCTCCCAATGCCACAGCTGATGGTCGGAGGCGACCACGAATACATCCATCTGGCTCTGGTTGCGCACCATAGCGCACGGCTTATAGATGCAATTCGGACTGCCTGCGATTTGTTCCCACCAATTCGGGTTGCTGTGATAGCAATATAGTTTGCTGTCAGTGCCGACGACAAACACGTCTACGTTTCGGCCGTTATTCCATGCGACCGCGCTAGGGTCGCTCGCAACTCCGCCAAAAACGTATTGCCAACTTGACCATGCCGCAGAGGCGGGACGCGCGGCGGAGATCGCGAGCGCCGCCAACGAAATCGCCGCGGACCTTCCGATCCATCTAGCGGCCATCATGTACATTGCGTTCATTATCCTGTCTCCTTCCCCAAAAGCGCTGTGCGCTGGTTGTTGCGTAGATTATCGATGGTCGCCATGGCCACAACCGTGGCCAAGCGCAGAGGAAAACCGGGGCCAAAGAGGAATAACTTTGGGAGCTTTCCCTGAATTTCCAGTCAAGACCATGACGCGTCCAGATCCTCAAGCTACTTCCAACCAACTCTCTATTCGTTTATTTGGTCCCATATCCGCAGAGCGCGGCGGCGTTCCGCTGGATCGCACGCGTACACGTAAGGAGCTCTGGCTCCTGGCGATACTTGCGATTAGGGCTGGGAAACCGGTGGATCGGGATTGGCTGGCGGGTACCCTATGGCCCGAAGCCATGGAAGAGGCCTGTCTGGCCAACCTTCGCAGGAGCCTGAAGGACTTGCGCCGGGTATTGGGTCCTGATGCGGCCCGAATTACAGCCCCCAGCGCTCGGACAGTCAGCTTCAATGCGGATAATGCGTTTGTAGACGTTCTGGAATTCGATGCTGCCGCGTCGCGCGCCGACGAACCTTCGTTGAGGGCCGCAGTCGAGCTGTACAGCGGTCCGCTGCTTGAAGGGTGCCTTGAGGAGTGGGCTATTTCCGAGCGTGAGACGCGGGAACAGTCCTTTCTGGGAGCGCTGGAAAACCTATCGGCATTCCGTATCAAGGCTGATGACCGCGCTGCGGCTTCGAGATATCTGCGCCGCGCCATTTCCATCGACCCCCTCCAGGAGCACCTGCACAGGGATCTGATGCGGTGCGAAGCGCGGAGGGGCGACTTCGCGGCGGTAACCCAAACTTATCGGGACTTGCGGCTTCTTCTCCGCGAGCAAATAAACAGCGACCCGTCGGCCGAGAGCGCCGCCCTTTTCCAGGAGCTGCGTACAGAGGGGCGTGAGCGCGCCGGGCGCGCCAGGCCCGTTCTGCCCTCTGTAGAACCGATCGTTGTAAGCCCACGAGCTTATGGGACGAGTGCCGGGACCAACCTGCCTCAGCCACTGTCCTCTTTCATCGGGCGTGAGCGCGAGATCACAGACACCCGGCAGATGCTAGCGAAAGCTCGGTTGCTGACGTTGACGGGCGCCGGCGGCGCCGGCAAGACACGGCTTGCTGTCGAGCTAGCTCGCGGTCTGCAGGATCATTATGCCGACGGTGTCTGGTTCGTGGAGCTAGCCGCTATCACGGATGGCGCGCTAGTGCCCCACGCAGTGGGCATTGTGCTGGGAATGCAAGAGGCGACGGGGCAGGTCATCGATGAAATGCTTTCAGCGGATCTAGGGACGAAGAACTGTCTACTCGTTCTGGACAACTGCGAGCACGTGGTTGGCGCTTGCGCTCAGTTGGTCACCGGACTGCTGAGCCGCTGCGCGCAGGTCACCGTGCTGGCTACGAGCCGCGAGGCTCTGGGCATCTCAGGTGAAGCGATCTATCGAGTTCCTTCGTTGTCGGTCCCTGCGGAAGCCGGGCTGCTTACCGCCGACTTGGTCTTAGCGTCGGAGTCAGGCCGACTATTCGTCGAGCGGGGTCAGGCGTCTTCTGCGGACTATAGGATGACGGACCAAGGGGCGGAAGCGGTAGCTCAGATCTGCCGGCGCCTGGACGGTATTCCGCTAGCCATCGAGCTCGCGGCAGCGCGTGTTCGCGTTCTGACGGTGCAACAGATCGCCGGCCGTCTCGACGACCGGTTTCGGCTGCTTGTCGGCGGAAACCGCTCCGCGCTCCCACGGCAGCAGACGCTGCGCAGCCTGATAGATTGGAGCTATGATCTCCTCTTATCGGACGAGCGCACGATGCTCAATCGTCTCTCGGTTTTTGCGGGAGGATGTTCACTGGAGGCGGCGGAAGCAGTCTGCCCGGGAGGCGGAATAGATGCCTCGGAGGTGCTTGATCTGCTGACGGCTCTGACGGACAAGTCGCTCTTGATCAAAGACGAGCAAAATGACGAGGCGCGGTTCCGGCTGTTGGAAACGATACGCCAGTACTCGGCAGTCAGGCTGCAAGACAGCGGGGAAGCGGAAGGTGTGCGGGCACGGCATCTCGCCCATTTTGCGCAGCTTGCCGAGATGGCCGCACCCGAACTAATCGGGCCAAACCAGGTGCGGTGGTATGAAGCCTTGGAACGTGACCATGATAACCTGAGGACGGCGCTCGACTTTGCCCGAGAATATGACCGCATCTCGTGTCTTCGAATGGCGGCCAACCTGTGGCGTTTCTGGTACACCCGGGGCTATGTCCGGGAAGGGCAAGACCGCATCGAATCAGCGCTCACGCAAGATATTTCCGCGCAACCAAGCTTGGCGCGGGCAACAGCGCTCTTCGGGCTTGCAGGGCTCGTTTTCTCACAGGGCGATCAAGTCAAAGCCCGGCAACTTCTTGACGAATGCCGTTCGATGCGCAAGGGTCTCGGAGATCGCCGCGGAGAAGCGCAAGCAACGCTGAACCTCAGCGTCATCGCGCGAGCGACTGGGGAGTATGGACTTGCCAGATCCCTCATCTCCGCGAGCCTCGAATTCTCGCGTGCGGAAGGTGATAAGCATCAGATCGGGCGGTGTCTGTTGGGCCTCGGTACCCTAGCCAACGACGAGCGCGACTTCGATACTGCCCTCAAAGCGTTGCAGGGAGCTCTTGATATCGCCGAAGAACTAGGAGTCCCTTACGAGCGAATGGCGGCGCAGTTCAACCTGGGCAACACCCTGCTCGCGCTGAAAGATTACCAGGGGGCGCGAAAGCTTTTCGTCGAGACGCTGGCTGCCAGTCGCGCGATGCGCACACTTACGTTCCAGTCGTCGTTCCTGGATAGTTGCGCGGAACTTGCAGCCGCTCTGGGCGATCATGAGCGGTGCGTGACTTTGCTTGGAGCTTTGTCCGGCGTCTTCTCTCGGCAAGGACTAGTAGCCGTGCCGGATACGGCAAAGGCCGCGCAAGCGCTCCTGGAGAAGAGCCGTGCCGCGCTCGGCACTGCCGCCTTTGACGCAGCATGGGAGCGCGGACTCGGTATGTCGGCAGATGATGCGGTTGACTATTCACTGGCCGAATAGAACCGTTTTGCTTCCCCCAGCTTGACCAGCCTTCGACGCCGGCAACATTCTATCGGCCAACACGTTCGGAGAGAGCATGGTGATCTATTGCGAGTCCGCAGAATTCGCCTAATCCTCAACCGTCTAGCAATTTGGATTGCGGCAATCCGAGGCAGAACGAAGCAGCAAACCGCCTTTCCCAGTCTCGAATGGGAGCCGAATCCGGTCCGCGTGGTTCGAACTTAACATCTCGGGGCTCCCACTTTGGCCGCTCGGTCGCTTTGACCGGGCGGCTTTTTCACGTCGGTTGCTTGCCGTCCGAGCGATCGGCGGCTCAGAAGCTCCTAAAGGAAGCACTTTTCGAAAAGATGTATGACATCTTCACTGGCCCGTAGGATAAGCGATCCGAGGCAGGTGATAAGAGACGCGATTCAAAATACATATGCGCGGCAATGAGAGCGTTTGGGCTCCGCAATTGTTTCGCACCCGTAAGTCTGGGCTAGCAAATGGCAATGCAAACAGCAATATGGCGCATTCAAATGCTCGGCCAGCTCCAGGCTGTCAGCGCGGAACGCGTTGTCAGCCGGTTTCGAACGGAGAAGACCGGAGCGCTCCTCGCCTACCTGGCCTACCATAACGAGCGCTCTCACCCGCGTGAAGAGCTTATAGGGCTGTTTTGGCCGGATCGCGACGCAGTCCACGGGAGCATGAGTCTGAGGACCGCGCTCACGTCACTCCGACGTCAGTTGGAGCCTCCCGGAACGCCTGCCGGCTCAGTAGTCCTAACAGACGTTACCTCCGTGCGCCTCAATCCCGATTCACTCTCCACCGATGTCTTGGAGTTCAATAGTGCGCTGCAGGCATCGTCTCGGGCCGAAAGTCTCACGGATCGGATGGCACAGCTTGAGCGCGCTCTCGATCTTTATGCCGGACCGCTACTTCCCGCATACTATGATGCTTGGATACAATCGGAGCGCGACCGGCTGAGCGAAGCCTACTTGATCGGAACGTGGCAGATGGTTCGCCACTCCGTCCAAGCGAAAGATCTCAAGACCGCGCTCGACTTCGCAATCCGAGCGGTGCAGGCCGATCCTACTCGAGAAGAATCCCACCGAGATCTAATGAGGCTATATGTCGCGACCGGCCAGACCGGCGCGGCCGTCCGGCAATTTCGCGAACTCGAGCGCGTCCTCAAGGATGAGATCGGGTGTGAGCACTCTGCCGCCACTAGGCAGCTCGCCCGCGAGATCGCCTCCAACTTGCGCAAACTGGCAGCGGACCGGTCGCAGGAAGGTAGTGTTCCAGAGTCGCGACCGGTACTGGAGTCATTCTCGCGTGAATGCAGGCAAGGCGACCTATCCAGACCTTCGTATCCGTCCCGTCCCACAGGCACGGTTACGTTCCTTAGCCTCGATGTTGAACGGTCTGCCAACCTCATTCGGCGATCTCCAGATGCGTACAAACGGGCTCTGGGGAAGTATCTCGAGATTGCGCGCAACGAGCTCGAGCACGCCGGCGGATTCGAAGTCAAGGCCGCGGGAGATTCCGTCCAAGCCGTATTCGCCGGCGCTACGGATGCGCTCGCCTGCGCCATTTCGATTCAGAAAGCGATAGGAGCTGCCGAATGGCCCGAGGAACTGGGTTCATTTAGCGTTCGCACAGCGCTCAATACTGGGGACGTTGAGTTCGAGAAGGGTCAATATCGCGGACCCCTGCTCGTTCGGGCTGCCCGGCTCCAGACTGCCGCGCATGGAGGACAGATTCTCTGTTCGGAAACAACGGCTAGCGTGTTGCAACGCGATCTCGATCCAGGGCTTCAGCTTCTCGATATCGGTCTCTATCGGCTGCGCGACCTCTCGGCGCCTGAGCATTTGTTCCAGGTGACTTATCCTGAGGTGGATGGTGTTCAATTCCCTGCTCCAAATGCCGAGGCGGGATATGCCGGCAACATCCCGGCCCAGTACACGAGATTTTTTGGACGCGAAGCGGAGATAGAGTGGCTGGTAGACTGTTTGGCTCCCGCCGAACGAGACGAAACGGCTGTGGCTCCGCGCCTTTATACGCTGACCGGCCCAGGCGGCACGGGTAAGACGCGCCTATCGATCGAAGCGGCAAACCGCCTATTAGGGGCATACAACGGCGCCGTCTGGTTCGTACCGCTCGCTGGATATACGGACGCACGTTTCATTGGAGGAGCGATCGTCGACGCGATGCGGCTTTCTCGCGCGCCCGGTCAGGATCCGCTCGATCAGGCCATCGACGCCTTGGCCCTGCAGCCATCCCTCCTCGTGCTCGACAACTTCGAACAGATTGCCGATGAGGGCGCGCAGATCGTAGGGGCGCTTTTGGATCGCGCGACAACTCTGCGGATTCTCGTTACGTCACGGTCTCTTCTGAGACTCGTCGCGGAACGGGAGTATCCACTCTCGTCATTAAAAACCCCAACAGCTTCCGACATGCCCGAAAGGCTAATAAGCTACGAAGCCGTCCGCCTCTTCGTGGATAGAGCCCAGATGGCCAAACCGGACTTCCAGTTAACCGCCCGCAACGCCTCAGCCGTGGCAGAGCTGTGCAGCGGCATAGAGGGGATTCCCCTTGCAATCGAGCCGGCCGCGGCGCGGGCGCAGTTTCTGACTCCGGCCCAGATGGTCGAGCAGCTAAGGAACCGCTTCGCGTTCCTGGTATCTCGAAAGCGAGATGTGGAAGAGCGCCACCGGACTCTTCGCGGCGCCATCGATTGGAGCGTCAAGCTCCTTTCGCCCGCTCTACAGAATCTGTTTGCGGGCCTGTCCGTGTTTCGAGGTGGATGGACGATCGAATCGGCGAAAGCCGTCTGTCTCCGTGTCGGCGACTCGCTCGACTGTGCCGACGCGTTGGCGCAGCTGCGCGACTGCTCGTTGATTCAGCCGCACGAAGTCGGCGGCGAAATGCGGTTTCGCATGATGGAGACGTTGCGCCAGTATGCAGGAGAGCTTCTCGAGGCACAGACCGATAAATGCGACCTTGAGCTGGCTCACCTTCGCTACTACCGGGAATTTGTGGAGGAGGCGGCGACCCATACGTCGGGGCCAGATCAACAAATCTGGCTGGATCGAATCGAATCCGAGCACGATAATATCCGGGCCGCGCTCGAAGCCAACCTGCGAATACACGGTACTTGTGACGACGGTTTGGGCATTTGCGGCGGGCTCTTTCGGTTCTGGGACAGCCGCGGTTATTGGTCTGAGGGGAGGCGATGTTGTAAGGAGATGCTCGGTCTGACGGCAACCTCGGCCCAAACCACGCTGCGTTCGTCCGTCCTGCATGTCGCCGGAATGCTCGCGTATCGTCAGGGAGACAGCTCCTCCGCGCGCACACTCTTCGAGGAAAGTCTCGAGATCGGCCAGGTGCTTGGCGAGCGCAACATCATAGCGCAGGCTCTCCTCGGCCTCGGAAACGTTTCGCAAGATCTAGGCGACTATACGGGCGCACTGGGCTACCACGAGCGCAGTCTCTGCATCAAACGTGAGATGGGCGATCCGGCAGGCATCGCCGCTGCGCTCAATAATCTCGGAGTTGTCGTTCTCGACCTGGGTGACTATTCCGCGGCGCGCGCCTATCTCGAGGAGTGCCTGGCGCTCAGCCGTGAATTGGATGATCGTAGGCTGACGGCTTATTCGATGACCAATCTTGCTCGGGTAGCGGCGAGATCCGGCGAGCTGGACGAGGCCACCCGACAGTATCGCATAGTCCTTCCAATGGTGCAGGAAATTGGCGATCAATGGGGGATCGCGATCGTGCTCAACGAGCTTGCTGGAGTTGCGTACGAGCAGAAGGACTACAAGACAGCAAGGGAACATTACAACGCGGGCCTCCGGCTAGTGCGCGAGCTCGGCGATCGATCGGGCGAAGGCGTCTCTCTGCACGGCTTGGCGCTCCTAGCCTTCGAGGAACACGACCATCAAGCGGCGCTTTCGCTCTTCAAGGAGAGCCTTCTCATCAGGAGAGAGATCGCGGACCAACCACGGATCGCGTCTTTGCTCGAGGCAATCGCTGCACTAAGGTCGCGTGCTACGCCTTGTGCCGCTGCGCGGCTGTGGGGCGCCGCGGAGAGGATTTTGGAGCAGACGGCCGCGCCGCGGCCGCGCCCGGAAGAGGCACGGCATCGCCGGAATGTCGCGGCTGCGCGGGCCAGTCTTGCGGATGCCACAGCCTTCGAAGAGGCCTGGCGGAACGGCCGCAAGATGACCACAGAACAAGCGATCAACGCCGCGCTCGACCCGCTTTCGTAGCCTCGCACTATTCTTGTCACAGTTCTGTCACATCTCCACGATATCCTTGCGCGTGAAATGCTCGATTGTCTCAAGCAACAAAGGAGAAACGTCAATGAACGCAAGAACCCTTTCGCACTCTGTTTCGCTCCTCGTGCTTGTCATCGTCATGGCTGGCCCCGTCGTATGTTCCAGCCGGGCAGCCGGCCAGATGTCCTTGACTGGAACAATCGCCTTTGACAGCTTTCGAGTTGGCCCGGAGCAGATTTACACCATGCCCGCCACCGGGAAGCACGTCAAGCGGATCTCGAAAAACACGAACTATGAGTATTTTGCGACCTGGTCGCCGGACGGGCAGACCATTGCATTCGTGTCCGGCGCATTCCCCCCGTGCACGCTCTGGCTGATGGACAGGCGGGGCGCGAACCGAACCGCGCTCGTGACGATGCCGGGATCTGTGTTCTACCCGAGCTGGTCTCCGGATGGAGAACGGATCGCGTTCGGAAGCGACGATGGTCTCTATCTCATCGATCTGACCTCGCAAACGCCCGTGCTTCTGCACAGCAGGGGCGGGGTCACCATCCCGTCCTGGTCGCCGGACGGCCTTCAGATCGCATTTAGTTATCAAACCTATTTCTCCGCGCCGGACGATATCTACCGGATCGATATCGACGGCTCCAATTTGGTCAACCTTACGAACACTCCGAGCATCGGCGAAAGTTGTCCGACCTGGCAAGGCAACACGATTGCCTACATACAGGGTCCATACGATTGGTACGGTGACGTCTATGTAATGGATCCCGATGGGTTCAATCGGAACCAGATTTCGTTCACGGGCGGTCAGGCATTCGGCCGGCCAGCCTGGTCGCCAAACGGTGACGGCCTGGCGTTTTCGGCCCGTGCCTCCACCGGCTACTACGGAATATTCGCTGTGGAGCTGGTAGGCGGCGCCACGATCCAGATATCCCGGGTCCCCTCCGATGACTTCAGTCCCTCGTGGACGCCCTGAGGACAAGACACCAGACATGTCCAAATCAACACGAAAGGGCATCTTCCAGGCCGCTCGGTCGCTAAGATCGAGCGGCTTTTTGCGTTGGCCGTACTGCAGCGGAGGAGTCTTTGGTCCCCAATTGGAACAAGAAGCAACAATATCGTTCGATCGGCCTGTTACTGATTGCCGGCGCAAATACCACAATCTGACAGGGCGGCGATTTCCTTCGCCAGCGTCGCTCGTGAACTGCGGGGAGGATGGACCTGGCCTAATTGCGGAAGTGGTGAAACAGGGGCAAAAGCCGTGAAGCTCGACTGGAAAGAGCCCGTCTGGAATCCGACGATCCGTGAATGGGAAGGGTATTTCTATTTCGGCTTTCTCCCGGGCACGGGGACAAAACCCGACCTCTACTGGATTTCCGAAAGAATGGCGATCCAGTATACCGCCCGTCTGAGCTATGCGCCGTATACGGTCCTCGGAACGACGTACTCCCTAGAAGAAGCCAAGGCGCTCTGTGAGCAGCACGCTGAGGAACATCTAGAGGATTACGTTCTGCCAAAGCAGACCGAATGGGACCGTGCGAGAGAGTACGCAAGAAGGGCAGAGCCTTGAGTCGGGGATCGTCTGGATGCAGTCGTGCTCCCAGTCACGCAAGGTTATCGGGGTAGTGTGCTCGGGACGGACGCCTCGGCGCCATTGCGGGAACGCTGCGCTGCTGTCAGCGGCACTCGAGACAGGCTGGATTGCAACAATTCGATGACGAACGAAGCAACAACCCGCCTTTCCGAGCTTCGAATCCGACCCTGAAACGGTCGGGTGCTATGGAACTTGATCTCGTCGGGGCTCCCACTTGGCCGCTCGGTCGCTATGACCGAGCGAGCTTGATCTTACATTCCCCACTAGCCAAACTCCGAAACCCGCTCCGGAATACATGCCGCTCGATCGATTTCGCCGAGCAGATACGTCGTATGCTCGTTGTAGGAAAGCAGGCACACAATCATTAATAATATAGTGGCAACGTCGTATTCTTTGCCATGTCACAGAATTGACCTGAACACTTCAACCGGTAACCGATGCTGCGGCCTAAGAAAGGACCACACACATGAACAAGTACTTGATTCCTGCGATCGCCTTTTGTCTGCTCGCAGGCGCTTCCTTAAACCTGCCGCAGTCGGCGGCGCAGACCGAAAAGCCTAAACCGGAAAAGACGTCTGCACAGATATGCTTCGCAAAGCTGAAGAAGCTTGCCGGAGAATGGACGCATAAGGAGGACAAGTCCGGCAAGGAGATGGTCACGCTTCGGTATAGGGTGATATCCGGAGGCAGCGCCGTCGAAGAGGAGATGCTGCCGGGCTCGCCGGGAAGTATGACCTCCATCTACCATCTCGACAACGGCAACCTGGCTATGACCCACTACTGCAGTCTCGGGAATCAGCCCCATTTGAAGGCCACGAAGGACAGCACGGCGTCCAAAATGGAGTTCGAGTGCGTCGGCGGCGGAGGCAACATGAAATCCGAAAATGACATGCACATTCACCATCTCGTGTTCACATTTCTATCGGACGACCATTTCACACAAGAGTGGTCCGCCAACAAGGATGGCAAGCAGGCCGGACCGGCCGATAAGTTCGAGTCGTATCGCAAGGCGCCGTAGTGACTGTGTGGGCGATTAGATGATGAGGTGATGACGTAACACGAGAGTTTTTCTGCCGGCGCTCGAACATTTGCTCGAGTTTTCACCTCATCACCCACTCAGCCCATCAGAAATGCACTTCCTGATCGCCCCAGCATGTTTGGAGGTAATCGATCTGCGCGGCGTGAGACATGGCATGAAGGCCCGGCAGATTCATCAGGAAAGTCATCGGAATCGACCACCCTAACCCTGAATCCAGGCTAGTTCCAATCGCTTCCGGCGTCAAGGAATCCAATGCCGCAATGACCTCCTCGGTACCTTTTCGGAAAATACTTTCAATCTCCGTGCGGATCGTAATTGCAGCTTCCTCCGCGTTTCTTTGCGCCAACCACTCCGTTAAGTTATCACTCGCCGGAAGTTTTCGCTCCTCGATCATGCGAGCGAATCTTCCGGCATAAAGAGAGGTATGAGCGGCAATCCGGATTGCAGACTTCGCCGTTGGCGCCGGCGTCCAGGTCAACTTGTCGTCCGGCACGAATGAAAACGTCTTCAAGAACACCTCCATACCCCGTACTGCGCTCTCTTTACATGCAGCAACCAGGCTTTCCATGTTTGCAATCCTTCCAAATCATTACGATTCTCAGGCCTTTGGCGCTTCGTGGAGCTCGATGGGATTGCCGTCGGGATCGTCGATCAGAATCTGCGAGCCGCCCGGTCCAGTTTCGACATTGTTTCGAAAATGGACTCCGGACTTCTTTAGCTTTTGAATGTGCGATTCCAGATCATCGACGTATAGGACGATCCGGTTCCACCCGCCTGGCGCCTGACGTTGCCCATTCGGCATGGGGCGCGCGCCAGATGTTCCGGGGCCGCTCAAGATGAGCATCAGCTTGCCCCGAGTTACGCTTGCGAACGGTCCTGTCTGCGACTGGATCGCAAATCCCAGGTGCTTGGTATAGAAGGCGACCGACTTATCGACGTCCTTGACTTGATATCTCACGACCGCTGAGTCTGTGGAGGGTCTTACAATCTGGCCCCCTTGCACAGCGGCGCCCACCAGCACTACACCGCCGAGGATGTAGAGTGGCCATCCGAACGCAAGATTTCCGATCATCTCCGTGTTTCCTTCCTATATGCGAGCTATTGTAACAGCGAGCTGCCGGCAGAATTATGACGGTCCACGGAGACTTAGTATTGGATAAAATTGACCTCTATGCCAGGGCCAGGTGATTTTCCTTGATGCGCTCGCTAACGTGGCATAGGTAATCGGCAGGGGTGAAGCCCGAGAACGACTGGAAATCGCGGATCATATGCGACTGGTCAAAGTAGCCGCAATCCAGCGCAATTTCCCCCCAGCTCGGGGCGGGCGCCGTCACGGCAAGCTTCGCCGCCTTCTGAAACCGGCGAATCCGGCAAAAGACTTTTGGCGTCAGCCCGACTTCCGACGAGAAGACTTCAATGAAATGCCGGTGGCTCAAACCAGTTTCATTCGCGACATCGCGAACGGATGCCGAGCTGCTGCCAATGTCATGAAGGGCATGCTCAACGAGCCCCCGGTACTTCGATGGCCAGAGCAGATGACTAATCAACGCCTGTTCGAGAAGCTGAAATCGTTTCGTGGGGCTGGACGCTGAGCACAGTCGGTCGCGGATGCGTCCGGCGTCGGCTCCCCAGAAGGTCTCAAGATCGACGTGCGAGTCTGCCAATTCAATTGCCTTGAAGCCAAAGAACCGATGCGCGCAGCCTGGCTTAAAATGAGCTCCGATCGTGTAGGAATGTTCACGCGTGTCGATGACGAAAAAGCCACTGAATGCACCGGAGACAACCGCCCCAGCGAGTCTCCTGCAGTGGTCAATTCGGACAGGGTCGTAGATGCGGATCTCGTTTTCGTGGAGGTTGATCACCAGCTCGGAGGTGCCGCTCGGAACAATCCGCTCCATCGAGTGGGGCGGCGCGTCGGAGGTTATCCAAAGGTAGTCGACAAGGTCGGCGATTGGCTCTCCAGGCTTGTAGCGAAGGTCAAACACTTCTTTTCATCTCCAGCATTTCGTACGGGCCAAACGTCAGTGACTCCTTCAGACGCGCTAGGAAGCGCTCCCGTTTCATTTGTCTCAAGTGCCTTCCACGAGGATATCACCATTCGAGCAGTACGTTCGTCGTTATTCGATTATCACATATTCGGTTTCCCGCCTTAATTGAGCCGGTGAGACCGCTGCCATCGGGCTAATCACGCGATCGAGCAATCAGCCGCACGGAGGGATTTCGGCAAACGGACGAGGTACGGAGCAAAGATCCTCCGCTCCGAGCTTCAAACGGCAACCTGATTTGATCGGGGAAATTCGCCGGACGGGCTTTCTTCGTTGTTCGTTCGTGCCTGAAAATGCTGCATAATCTGGGAATGGACACGGAAATCATGCAATCGGTCTATGATGCCGCAGGTGGTCTCGACGGGATGCTGAGGTTGGCCCACGCGTGGCACACGCGGGTGCTTGAGGACGAAGTGGTTAGCCATGCCTTCAGCCACGGATTTCACCCGCAGCACACCGAGCGACTTGCCGCGTACTGGGCGGAGGCGCTGGGCGGGCCGCCGATTTACTCGGAGCAGTACGGCGATGAGACGTCCGTCGTGCGGATTCATAGCGGCAACGGCCCCCACGAAGAGATGGATGAGCGTGCGATCGCCTGTTTCGATCAGGCGCTGGAAGATGTCGGCCTTGCACGCGACGAGCGGCTTCGACGCGTGTTGCACGATTACTTCGCCTGGGCGACAACGACTACGATGTCCCATTACCACCGCTCGGCTGAGGATGTTCCGGACGGATTGCACATCCCGAAATGGTCCTGGAACGGACTCGTCAAGTCACCATAGGCTTGCATACCCATCAAATGCAGAGGGAGCGGTGTTAGCCGGCATAAGGGGCTGGCTTCGCGCCATTCATTTGGCGAGCTTATAGGAGGTAATTGTGCCTTCTATGATCTGAGCCCCGATCGTCGCCTTCTGCTTGACCAGCCCGACGTTAGCCGCAAACCAGTAGTCATTCTGCACCTTGAGCGTCTGCTCGCCGGACATGACCTCCAGATCCACGTGAACGCGCATTGTGCGGAAGCTGGCAGCGTCGGTTTTGATGGTTTCCGGACCGCTGACAGCCAACACCGCGGACCCGTTGAATGAGGAGCCGTTTAGTGCCACCTTTCCTTTCCAATTCCACTTCTTTCCGGCGGTCAAAGGAAACTGAACCACAGGAAGCGGTGGGGTAAGCTTGTTGCCGCCATTCGGGCCAGACGATACGCGCGCGATTGAGTGTGTATCGGCCTCGTAGGTTTCCAATTGTGTCGAGCGGCCATCGGTCTTATATTCAAGCTCCGCGCGGGTCTTGCCGTCCTTTGTCACTACCTTGGTGACGGTAATGACCTGAGTCATCTTTTTCTCACCCAGTGTTGCCGCAATAGTCCAGGTGTTTCCTTTGTGGAACGGCCAGAAGTCCGCCGCACTCTTTGTGTCCTTCTGGGCGGACGCTGACAAAGCGCCGCAAACCATTGTCAACAGGAGCGTCATCGGTGTGCGTACCGTTACCGTCAAACAGCGTCCCAGGGCTTTCATGTCGCCTCCATTACGTTCGGGCTCGTTTCACTGCGAGCGAGTGTGCCTTGTCTCACTTGTTGCTATCGGTTGTTGCTATCGCGCCGTTCGAACCTCATCTCACCGCTTTCTTCACGAGCGTGGCTATACTTGCCTCTTCGGTGGCAGTCAGTTCGATCAGTGCGTAGGCGATCGGCCACATGTGACCGTCGTCGAGGTTCGCTTCCTGGTTGAAGCCGAACGTCATATACCTCTCTTTGAACTTTTCTGCTCCGCGGAAGAAGCAGACGACTTTGCCGTCCTCGTTGGCATACGCGGGCATCCCGTACCAGGTTTTCGGCGAGAGGGACGGCGCATTGGCTTTAATGATGGCATGGAGGCGCTCGCCCATGGCGCGATCCGGCGCCGGCATCTCGGCGATCTTCGCGAGCACGTCGCCTTCCCCGTCATACTTCTTCGCTTGCGCCTTCCGCTCTTTGACCAGCTCCTTCATCGCAGCTCGTTCCTCGTCCGAAAAGGTTGCGCTCTTGGCGTTTCTGGGATTTTCAGTCATCTTTTGTTCCTTTTCGTTAGATGATTCGGAAGCCATTGGCGTCACACGCCCTGCGTGGGATCGATCGTCCTCCGTTGCAGTTCACGCCCTAGTGTATCAAGAACAACTCGTCAAGCACGTCATGCTGCAAGCATCCGCTACTGACGTTGGGTGTGTGCGGTGCGCGGGCTAAAAGCAGATCCTTACAAGGATGACGTCAAAAGCGACTACACCGGCTGCGTGGGATAGGTCGCAGAGTTCAGTGCGAACGTGCGGACAGGCGTCACGCCATCCGGCGCGAACCAGGGTCAGCGTCGATAGATTCCGTCCTTTCGATGCACGAACCGGAGGTCGACAAGATATCTTCGCAGAGTGCAATGGTCTCTGGGATAGATCTCCTTCAGCATGGCGTCTACCTCCCGTTCGGTATAGTCAACGCCCGGCTCGAATCGCCTGGAGACCTCCTCGATAATGATGTATTGACGCTTGAACCTGGATGGCCACCGGAGTAGCTCGCCGCCCGGCATGTATTGCATCAGCACTTGATCACGAAAGCTCGGTGGAGTTTCCTCTTGTGCCATCCTCATATTCCTGTGATCCTACCCAGAACAAACCGGTTCGGGTAACATCCATTCTAGCTTATGACCGATACGGCCTGTGTTTAGTGCCGAGGTTGAAGCTCTCCAGTGGGCACAGGAATGGCAGGCAAATAAGATGGCAAAAACCGTTTCTACAGTTACCTTCAAAGCGAAGCTCTTTCGTCCATCGGGGGCCGACAAAGGCGCCCCATGGTCCTTTCTCAATCTGCCCGAGGACGCCAGCCGGAAGCTCCCCTCGCGGAGCATGGTATCGGTTGACGGCGCCTTCAACGGGTTCCCGTTTCAAGCCACCCTTCTGCCGGACGGCCAGGGGGGCCATTGGCTGAAAGTGGACCAGAAGCTGCGCGAATCCACCGGAGCAGAGGCAGGCGACGTCATCGAGCTGGAGATCGCGCCGGTTGCCGAGGAGCCGGAGCCCGAGGTGCCGGACGATTTCCAGAAGGCCCTTGCGTCCGCTCCTCCGAAGGCAATGACCACCTGGGCGGCAATCACACCCGTCGCCCGCAGAGATTGGATCTTCTGGATCACTTCCGGAAAGAAAGCGGAGACTCGCGTGAAGCGGATCGACGTGGCGATCTCGAAAATGTCCGCGGGTAGCCGCCGTCCTTGCTGCTTCGATCGCTCCGGCATGTACGACAAAAGCCTGAGCTGCCCGATCCCGGACGAGTCTGAATAGTCCGGCGTATCGGGAGAGTTAACCATGAAGAAAACTGCAGTCGGCTATACGGCGCTGATCGGGGGCTCCATTGTCCTGCTGTTGACGATCGCCTGGGCGCAGACGCGCGATTCACCGCTCAAGCGTTATCGCAACCTCGAATTTCCCGCCACAGAAGAGAACTTTACAAAAGGCTGGCAGGAACGCGTCGCCCTCGAATATGAGATCATCAATTCGGGCGATCTCAAATCTCTCAGGAACGGGCTCAAGGACCGGGATCCCTTTGTGCGCGCTATCGCCGCACGCGCCCTTGGCATCCTGAGCGACAGAGCCTCGGCCGATGTGCTCGCCGATTTGGTCAGGGCCGATCCTGAGTACCTGGTCCGGCTCCGAGCGGTCGAATCTCTTGGATATCTCAAGATGAAACCCGAAGTCATCGAGCTGGCGAAGAAGGACGAAAGCGGCGGGGTCACCTGGGTGGCCAATTTCGCCGCGGATCAGGCGAGAAGCGATACGGACTACGCGAGGCAGCTCCGGGAAGGCTTTGCGAAGGGGATTAAGCGTAAAGCCATGGGAATGGCGAAGGTCGGAATGCGCGCGCCCGATTTCACCGCACAAACGATTGACGGCAAACCGTTCAAACTTTCAAATGTCGTCGGGAAGAACCCGATCGCCATCTACTTCGCGGCCTTCGACGGGTGAGGAGGGTGAATGCACCAGCAGGCGCAGTTGCGCCTCAAGAGTAGCGAGGTCGAAAAACTGGGTGCGGAAGCGTATGTCGTGCTGGCGATGGATCTCTATCGCACAAAGGTGTTCAAGGAGCAAAACCTGCTGCTCTCAAGGGGAGCGGGCACGTTCTCCAAACGGAAGTCCCTGGTCTACGCCACAGCCCTGTCCGATCCGGCGGGATACGCTTCGGCGCTTTACGGCGTCGCCAGGAAGTGTCTGCGGTGGGGCAGCTGGGTGGAGAACGAGCCAACCTGGTTTGTAATCGATCGAAAAGGGATGCTCACGTACGCCGCGCACCCCACGTTCTCAACCCCGACATCCTATGTGGATGACGTCGATCTCATGCTCGAGGCGCTGAGAAAGGCGGCCCGGTAACCACCCGTACCCGATCTCCAACACCGTCCCCGCAGGACCCCCGAACCATCCGCCGTTCATGCTGAGGGTCACGGCAGGCGTCAACCCGGTCGCCCCATCGATATGATTCGTGGAAGAGACCAACAGGAGCGGGACGAATATATCGGTGGCGGATTGTTTCAGCTCAAACATGACAACCCCTGCACGAGCCCGCTATTGACGTCATTCCGAACGAAACGCCGTCTGTGAAGTGAGGAATCCGCTATCAGACCAGGAGATCGCTGTAATGAAACCGGATTCCTCGCAAAGGCGGCGAGGATTGGTATATGGACGTGCGGCCCCATGCGCGAACATCACGGTTGTAAACGACCGTGCTGCGCAGCCCAAGTCCCGTGAACGGGACTCCCGAACGGTTCGTGAAGCGCCGAGAGGTAGGGGAGGCCGGTTCACCGGTCTTGACATTGGTCAGCCCGGTCATTGATTGCCGGGATGACGGGGCGAGCGGGAGTTGGGCGGATCATGTAGTGGAGGTGTTGGGGCAGAGGTATGATAGTGACGCGATCGGTTAAGGTTTGGCAGGTCAGGGAGAACGACCATGAACGACGAGAAGGGTATTCGAATCGTTGTCCAGGCAGTCGGCGTTTACTCGATTGCGCATGCCATGTATGCCTTCCTTGAGACAGTCGCTAAGGTCATTGCTTATTGGCTGTTTAAAGATAACCCGTACTATCCTCCGGTTGCGAGTCTCAAACCGATCATTGTCGGTGGGGCAATTCAGTCTGCGCTCCTGCTCATTCCGGCATGGGTGCTCCTCGTGAAGACGGATTGGTGCGTTCAAACGGTCGTAAGCATGTCCAGACCGCGAAGTTTAGAGGAGCCAGAAGACGAGGACGAGGAGCAATCCGCGTAGAGTGACCGGTACCGCTCCAAATTGACCCATGCCATCCCTCAACCCGCAATTCGCAACCCTTAGGCATGAAGCGCCAGCCTGCGCACTTTCCGCGAGCGACGGATGTCATCGTCGCCGGCTGTGAGCTTCAAAGATCGTTCCTGCGGGAACCTGGCCAATATCTCCCCGTCGCAAGGCCCGGCCGGCGTCTGCTACAATCGCAATACGGCTCGATAGGAGCATCCAAAAGAAACGAAGGCCTGAAACCCGCCAGCCATGTTCACACCGGAAGAGCGTGAAGAATTGCGGTCGCAGCTCATCGAAGAGGCGCGCTGCGACTCCAGGATTACCGGCGCGGCAATCACGGGTTCCGCAAGCGTTGGGAATGAGGATTGCTTGTCGGACATCGATCTCGCTTTTGGCATTCGCGAGAGCTCCGACGTTGCGGCTACTCTCAAGGACTTCGCCGAGCGAATGTATCATCGACACGCGGCGCTCCATCACGTCGACGTGCTGAGCGATATGTGGATCTATCGGGTCTTCCTCCTGCCAAGCACGCTCCAGGTGGATCTGGCGTTTGCGCCTGCCGCGGACTTCGGAGCGCGAGGTCCAACATTCCATCTGGTATTCGGCGACGCTGCAGTGCAAGAGCACATGCCGCCTCCAGCGGCCGAAGAATTGATTGGCTGGGCGTGGCTCTATGCGCTTCATGCACGCTCGTCGATTGCACGCAAGAGGTGGTGGCAGGCCGAATACATGATCAGCGGTATGCGTGACCAGGTCCTCGCTCTGGCCTGTTTGCGTCATGGCTTGTCCGCCCGCGAAGGGCGTGGTTTGGATAGTTTGCCTGCCGAAGTCGCGGCGCCCCTGGAAGAAGCGCTCATTCGCAATCTCGGCTCAGACGAGCTGCTGCGCGCGTTTCAAGCGGCGACACGCGGCTTGATCGGTGAGATCCGTGGCATCAACCAGGATCTTGCCACGAGGTTAGAGTTGACTCTGCGCGCTCTCACGGAAATACCAGTATCGTAAACAGCCCTACTATAGGGCCACTCCGTCGCTTCGGCCGGGCGGCCTATCCTTTACCTTCCCGATCGCGCCCAAAAAACTCCTCGCGCCGGAACTCCACACCAATGTCGAAAACGTACCGTCATGTACGACTAATTGTGAATGGCGGCTGAATGAGATTGAACACGGTTACATTAAGGAGAAGCAAATGAGCACGGAAACTCAAGAAGCAGTGGAAATGGGCACCAAGCCCGTACAGGAACATGGATGGCTTCGACATTTGATCGGCGAATGGCGGGTCGAGAACGAAATGACGATGGCGCCCGACCAGCCCAAGATGCGATCTGAGGGAAGGGAGAGTGTCAAGGACCTGGGAGGCCTCTGGGCGTTTGCGGTAGGTGAGTCGAAGATGCCTAACGGCGCGTCGATGAGCTACTATGCCGCGCTTGGCTTCGACGTCTCATTCAGGAAGTATCGTGGATGCTGGTTCGCCTCCGTGTCGTCTCACCTGTGGGTGCAGGAGGGACAACTGAGCGCGGACGGCAAGATATTGACGCTGAATTGCGTCGGGCCGAGCATGACGAAAGACGGAGAGACGGCAAACTACCGTTTCGAGTTTGAGATCGTCGATAACAATCATCGCACCATGACCGAATATGGCCAGGACGACAACGGCCAGTGGCAGGAGTTCATCAAGTCTCGCTACACGCGAGTTTAGGTTATCGTAGCAAGTCGCGTAAATGACGAACGACCATCAGCGCACGTCATCCTGGAAGGATCTGCTTGTAGCCAGCCCTGCGCAAAATCCGACAGTCAAAAGATCCTTCCGGGATGACGTAACCGTTTGGCAGTTGCCGAAATCATTACCGATTTGTCGATTGGAGAATAATAAAATGCCATCACAAGCAACAACCAGCACGGGAATTACGAACCATCCGGTGGTTTCCCAGAGCGAATGGATCGAAGCGAGCGGGAAACTGCTGGCAAGAGAGAAAGAGTTCACCCGGATGCGCGACCAGCTCAACCGCCAGCGCATGGAATTGCCATGGGTTAAGGTAGAGAAGGAGTACGTCTTCGAAGGGCCCGACGGCAAGCAATCCCTGTCCGAGCTATTCGACGGCCGCAGCCAGTTGATTGTCTATCACTTTATGTTCGGTCCCGGCTGGGAGGAAGGCTGCCCCGGCTGCTCGTTCGTCAGCGACCATGTGGATGCCGCGCGACAGCACTTCGAGCACCACGACATAAGCTACGTGGCCATCTCGCGGGCGCCCATTGCTGAGCTGTTGCCGTACAAAGAGCGGATGGGCTGGACTTTCAGATGGTACTCCTCGAACGGAAACGAGTTCAATTTCGACTTCGGAGCCTCATTTCGTCCGGAAGACCTGGAGAAAGGGCCGGTCTTCTTCAACTTTACAGACCAGAAGCTTAAAGGCCAGGAGCAGCCGGGGCTATCGGTCTTCGTCAAGGACGAGCAGGGAAAAGTCTATCGCACCTACTCAACCTACGAACGCGGCCTCGACCTGTTGATTGGGGCTTACAATTGGATCGACCTCACACCGCTGGGCCGGAACGAAGAGAGTCCGATGGATTGGGTGAAACGCCACGACCGGTACGATGATGAAACAGGTGGCACGACGTGGCCATATACTGGTCACGACTGAAATATGCCCAGCTTGCCTGGCGGTGATTGGCTGCACCTGCCCAACAAAGAAAGGAGTATCGCACCATGACGCTCAACGAAACTATGCGCGAGCTCGAGGCGCTCGGCAGCGAGAGTATCCGCAATCAAAAATACAGGAGTGCCGGGGGCGATAATCAGTTCGGTGTCAAGACAGGAGACCTGCGGGTCCTGGCAAAGAAGATTAAGACGAATCCCGATCTTGCCGCGAGCCTTTGGGACACGGGCAATGTCGATGCGATGATGCTGGCGACCCAGCTCATGGCTCCCAAGAAGCTATCGGCCGGAGAAGTGGAACGCTTTGTTCGGACAGCGAAGGGCTCTCTAGTTGCAGATTGGCTGATGACGAATGTGGTTAGGCTCCACCCGCAAAAGGAGGAGCTGCGCCGGAAATGGATGGGGTCCAACGATGTGCTGGAAGCCCGAGCGGGATGGAGCCTGACGACCGAACGCGTCATCAAGAATCCGGAAGGACTTGACCTCACCCAGCTGCTCGATAGAATCGAAGCAGAAATGAAAGACGCTCCCGAGCTGCCGCAGTGGACGATGAACTACTGTCTGGCCGAAATCGGTATCAACTTCCCTCAGCATCGCGAGCGCGCCATCGCAATAGGCGAGAAGCTGGGCGTATTGCGCGACTATCCCGTCTCAAAGGGATGCGTGTCCCCCTTCGCTCCCAGCTGGATCACGGAAATGGTGCGACGACAAGGGTGATGAGAATCGAGTTCACGGGAGACATCTGGTTTTGGCGAGGGCCTGCTCCGTGGTATTTCGTGACTATTCCGACGAAGCAATGCCGCGACCTGGGCGATATCTCCGGGTCAGTGACTTACGGCTGGGGGATGATTCCCGCAACTGTTCGGATCGGCAGATCCGAATGGGAGACGGCGCTATGGCCCAAAGATGGCCGATACATCGTGCCGATCAAGGCGAGTATCCGCCAAGCTGAGGAAATTGACGAGGGCGACAGGGTAACGGTCCGGCTCATCGTGCTGGATCCGACCGATTTTGGTGAATAATCAAAGACACGAGATCACAGTGCGGTTTGATCCGTGGATTTCGAGTTGGGCACGAGGAGCGGGAACGAGACAAGAGGGGTGAAATGACTGCAATAGTGGTCGGAGAATAAAAGAGCGGCAAGCTGAAGCTGCTCGAGAAGCCACAAGGCCTACGCGATGGAAAGGTTCGAGTCACCATCGAGGAAGTGCCGGAGCAGCAACGAGCAGGGACGACTCCCGATAGGCGGGCATTCTTGCGATTGCCGATTACTGAACGCCGCCGCATCTTGAAGGAGCAAGCAGACAGGCTGGCGTCCCACTATAATGAGAATGGGGAGTGGCGGGGGG
>ORMF012219325.1_pt1 | contig 22215 bp, 17 predicted proteins | sample 1779871 | NCBI WGS metagenome assembly ORMF01 (sample SAMEA104232316, study PRJEB22302) | groundwater metagenome | biome: forest; feature: aquifer; material: groundwater | place: USA | collected 2011-08-07 | depth 5.4 m | reverse complement strand
TGTACGCCCGAGCGGCTCGCTGAGATGCGCGCACGCCTGCAGGAGATGGGCACCCCAAGCGGATACGACCGACGCTGCCGTTACCTTTCGACGGAAGACCGCGCGAAATTCGAGGAAGAAGGACTGACCTCGGTCGTCCGCCTGGCAGTGCCGCTGGAAGGCCAAACGACCTACCACGATGAGGTTTACGGCGACGTCACGTTTGAGAACAAGCTGATCGACGATCAGGTCCTGCTCAAGTCGAACGGCTGGCCGACTTACCATCTCGGTGTGGTCGTCGACGACCACGCGCAGGGGATCACCCATGTCATCCGAGGGGAAGACTGGATGTCCAGCACACCGAAGCAGATACTCCTATACCAGGCGTTCGGATGGGAGCAGCCGGCCTGGATTCACGTTCCCCTCATCGTGGGGCCGGACAAAAAGAAGCTTTCAAAGCGGCACGGGTCCACGCAGTTCCTGGAGTTCATCCGGCAGGGGTATTTGCCGGAAGCGCTGTTTAATTTTCTCGTACTTCTGGGCTGGTCGGCGGGCGAGGACCGGGAGCTCTTCACGGTGCAGGAGATCCTCGATCGGTTCAGCATTGAGGGAATCACCAATCACCCGGCCGTATTCGACTACGACAAGCTGCAATGGATGAATGGGGAGTATATCCGCTCGACGAGTTCAGAGCGGCTCGTCGAGCTCTGCCTCCCATACCTTCAGGCCGACAGCCTGATCAGCGACCCGCCCACGCAGGAGGAGCGAGAATACGCGGCGAAGGTAATTGCGCTGGAAGCCGAGCGGATGAAGCTGCTGTCGGAAATAAGCGCTCTCGCCAGCTTTTTCTTTAAGGAGCCTACGGAACCAGATGAAAAGGGCCGCAAGAAATGGCTCCGTGGCGTGCAGCCGACCAGCATTTTGGAGCAGGCGGCAAAGCAGTTTGCTGATGTGGGCGAGTTAACCGTGGATTCGGCGGAGGCGGCGACCGACGCGATCGCCGCCGCGCTTTCGATAGAGCGCGGCCCCGTCATACACACCCTTCGGATCGCAGCGACCGGCCGAACTATCGGCCCGGGTCTATTCGAGACGCTGACCGTCCTGGGCAAAGACCGTGTCCTAAACCGCATCGCCCACGCAAAGACATGGATAACAGCAGAATGAACCACAGAGGGCACAGAGGATCGCAGCGATTAAGAGGCTAAGACGGCAGGCTGGCGTACGTTACTATAGCCGCCTGTTCTACTCCAGCTTCCTCCGTGTCCCTCTGTGACCTCTGTGGTTAAATAACAATGGCTGAAATCATCGACATCAATACCCTGTTCGGGCCGCTGCCGGCTGCCGCGTCGGACCTCTCCGTGGATGACCTCACGGCCATGATGTCCCGGCACTCCGTCAAATCGTGCTGCACATTATCCACCATTGGGATGCTTCTGGACCACAACTCGGGTAACTCGGCAACGCGTGCCGCCTGCGGTGAAAGCCCCAGCCTCGAAGCAGCCGCGACGGTCAATCCGATGGCCTTCTTCGGGGGCGACGGCCCGTACAAGCGCTTCAGATCGGACGGATTCAAGCTCGTGCGTTTCTTTCCCGGTTTCCAGGGATGGGATCCGGACGCCGAGAGCTTCGTCGCATTGGCGCGCGTGCTGGGCGAGCAGGAGCTTCCTATAATGGTCGACATCGACAGATCGGGCATGGCCAGCCGGCTCACCAGAGCGCTCGATTTCTATGAGGGGCCCATCGTACTTTCGTCGGTGGATGAGACGTCCGTTTCCGAGGCGGTCGCGCTCATGCGGGCAAAAAACAATGTGTTCGTGGAGACTTCCAGTCTTCTTGCCGCGGGCGCCGTCAAGCAGGTGGTCGATTCCGTCAGCCCGGAACGAATCTTATACGGCTCAGGAGCGCCGTCCCGGCCTATGGCAAGCGGACTCGCCATTTTGAAGCATTCCGGCCTGACCGACGAGCAGAGCGATCTGGTGCTGTGCGGCAATGCGAAGAGACTGTTGGGGCTGTAACTCCGAACGAATCGTTCATCAACAATGTTCGACATTCACAGCTATTTTGGAGCCGGCCTCATCCCGGGAACAGCAAACTCTCCCGCCGCCGTCACCGCGGCGATGGAAGAGCGCGCGGTCGATGAGGCCGTGCTGATGTCGAACCACGCACGGTACGTGGATCCTCTGGCAGGCAACCGGATCCTGCGAAAGGTCGTGGAACACTCGCCTAAGCTTCATGGCTGCGTCATTACTCACGTCAACCGCGTCGACTCCTCGGTCTCCGCCATGCGAGAGCAGATGGGCATGCGCAAGTTCGTCGCTATGGCGATCGCGCCATCCCGGCGAGACGAACCCGTCACGAAGATCGTCGCCGATGAGATCATCAACGCCTATCGCCGCTATTCGAAGCCCCTGTTTCTCTACACCCCGAATGCGGCATACGTCCAGGCGGCGCTGGAGATCGCGCGCGGATACCCGGCCCTAAAGGTGGTTTTTCTGGGCATGGGCGGGGCAGATTGGCGGACGGCGATTGTCGCAGCACACACCTCGACTAACGTCATGCTGGAGACCTCGGGCGCCCTCGATCGGGCAAAGCTCCCCGCAGCCGTCGAAGCAATCGGAGCCCACCGAATACTCTTCGGCTCCGGTACTCCCCGGGTAGACGCCGCGGCCGCCGCCGGACTGATCGAAGATTCGGCCTTGAGCGACGACGCGCGCCGCAAGATCCTCATCGATAACGCCCGCCGTCTCTTTCGCCTCGATGCCGACAGCGAACCGCCGGAAGAAGATTAGCCTCTGCCCTGGGAGAGCAGGCATCTTGCCTGCTTGGGCGTTAATCTCATGATTTAGGGGCGTGCTAGGGGCCGGCGGGCAGCCCGGCCGCCGTGCGCCGAACTCCCCGCGTGGCAGGCAGGATGTTGAAGATGAGATTGATCGACTGCGAACGGGTTCGGTACGCGAGTCCGTATTCCAGGCAGTCCATCCGGCGACGGATCGCGATGGAGCTGTCATAATTGCGCTTCCTCTCCAGGTCGTAATCCACGCTGACGTCGAGGCCCCAATTGGCATTCAAGAATCCGTATCGGATAGCGGCCTCGTGCCGGATATCTCGTCGATCGAAAATGAATGGTGTCGTTCCCGCCGATTGTTCGTACCGGTACTTAGCACCGAGCAGGCTGTTTTTGGTGAGCAGAAAGTCCAATTCGATTTCCGGCGCAGTCAACAAGTAAGCAGCGCCGGGACTATACCCGCTTGCCCAAACCGTCGCGCCATATCGCAGATGCAATCCTCCGCCTATGGGTGTAAAGGGCCCGGCGGCATCGGCCCTCAACGCCAATCGAGCGGCCCGCGTGTTCATCGGAAATTCGGTGAAGTATCCGATCGAAGTTTCCGAGTTCAACAGCCACTCTCTGTGACGCGCTCTCGCCAGATTGGCCTGCTGTACTTCCTGTACCGCGGCCGGCGAGCGACCGGTGAAGTTCGAGAACCGCACTCCGAATTCAGGAAGTCGGCTGAGCTTGAGATCAGATCGCACACGGTTATACACAGGCAGGTTGGCTTGAAGCAGCGCGAACAGAGACGTGCGTTGGTGCTCATCCACGATATCTCCGATCGATTGAAGTGTCGGCGGCGGCGTCCTTTCCAAGGCGGAGATAAGCGGCGAGTGCAGCGTCGCAGGCGAACGTGGCGGAGGCACATCCTGTGCGGCGGCGCGGATGTCCTGCTGGAAGTTGATGGCGCCCGCGACCGATTGCTTGGCGGAGATCAGGATCTCGTACTCCAAATTGCGATGCGGCTCGGCGATGGATTGGTCCCCGAACCGCAAGTGAATCCCCGTATTGCTCGAGTAGCCCGGCAGGGGCATGGAACCGCCGGAGCCTCCTCCGAATGACCGCTGGATGGACGGCAGCGAGATAATGCGCGTCCGGCCCAACCACATAGTGACGTTCTTGGCATTAACCTTCCCGGTCGCGGCATTGACCTGGATCTGGCGGGCCGTAATGTGATAGTCCGGCCGCGCCTTGACGCAGGTGGTCACCGATGCGTTCGTCGCGCGGAGCACCCTTCCGGGAAGTAGGTCCACCTTCTCTCCCGTCAGGGTCATCGTGCCCGATTCGACCCGCGCCTGTAAAATCGTCCCGGCCTGATCCGCGCCATTATACGTGAGCGACCGGCCCGTCAGAATGCCCTCATTCCGCTCCACTCGCACCGCGCCATGGACGATAATGTCACCGTTTTCCTGCCCTTCGGCATCGTCCGCCAGAATTACGGTCTTCTCCCCGGTCTTGGCATCCTCCAGGATGATCCTAACCGGCCCCGGCGATTTGAAATACCCTACCTCCGGCTTCCAGATCAGCTCTTTGAATTTATCGATCGTAACACTCCCAATCTGCGGCTGCGCCTCCGGCTTTTTCTGCGCGCCGGCGCTCCCTGCGCACGCGATGAGGAGAATGAAGAGATGAAGGAGTGGAGAGGTAAGAGGGTAACGAATGTACCGCTGAAACAGCATTTTACTCATCCAATACCGATCTGCGACCCACCGCGAAATATCGATACCATCAACTGTCACGCGCCGTCATTCCGATGACAGGCGGAATCCGCCCTCGCAGAGAGCGAACGCGAGTCCAATACCGGATTCCTCCTGTCGTCGGAATAACGTCAAGAACTGCCAACTTCTGAACGATCACTCTTGAATCTCGCATCCAGCATAAGGGTACGACTTAGTCCGGAAAATCCGCATCCCGGTCCTTCGCCACCCGCGCGCGCCGCGACTCCGCGTCTTCCGGCATCATCGCTTTCCGGAATTCCGTGTCGTCATATGTCCGCGTCTTTACCACGATCGGCATCGGCACCGCGTGGCCCAGGATTAGCGCCTGCTGCTTGGTGTCCAGGCTCGCCAGGACTCCCCGCAGCCCGGCTGCCCCGTGCGTACCTGTCAGGACGGAGTCGATGTCCCTTTCGTCGTCCAGGAGGCATATCAGCTTCGTCCCCACCTGCGACAGGACCTCGGAATCGATGCCCGAGGGCCGCTGGTCGACAATCAGCAAAGTCACGTCGTATTTGCGCATTTCGCGGGCGATCGTTCCGAAGATGGTCTGGCCGGCCAGCGTCGGTGAGAGAAACTTGTGCGCCTCCTCAATGGTAATGACTAAAGGCTTGCCGCTCCCGCTCCCGGTTCCGATGGATTGCTCCTTTTTCCGCACGTATCGCCGGTGGATCTCCCGTGTCAGGATGTTCGCAACGAGCATGTATTGCAAGGGCTTGCTGTACTGCCCGAACTCGAGGACAACGTGCTTGCCCGACTCCAGGCGGCCCAGTATCTGCTCGACGCTGTTCTCCGCCGTAGACGGCTCCAGGAATCCCGCGCAGCTCTGCTGGAGCACGTTTAGCTTGCGCCAGAGCGCGTTAAGTGCGGCGATATGGGCGTTGTTCTCGTCGGCAAACGACTTGAGCTCGTCCGGCGTCATGGCGAGGAACTTCACGAGCCAATCCTCCCGAAACACGTTGCCGAGAATGTACGCAGTTTCCACAGCCGTCGGGTTCAGGTTCAGCTCTCGTTCGAGAAGCGCAATATCTTCGATCGTCACCTGGGAGTACGGTATGCGAACCTCTTTCTCGACCGGCACATTCCGTCTCCGGGAAGACTCCGGGTCGAGCGTGAAAACGGATACCTTGCTGTCGAAATACTGCTTCAATCCGCGCACGGTCTGACGGTTCCGGTCCTCCGTGGTTCCAGACCAGCCGTACTCGCTGTGCATGTCGAAGACCAGGTTGACCGCCGCTTCCTGCCGAATGATCCCGCAGAGGCATAGCCGGGTGAGGAAGGTCTTGCCGGTGCCGGACTTGCCGAAGATGGCGTTGGACCGCTCGACGAACCGCTCGAGGTTGAGGCAGACCGGAGTGTCGTCCATCTCCAGCGGCGCGCCGATGGTATAGAACCGCCCGTCCTCCTCCGAGCCGAATATCCGGTTCACGTCTTCCCGGGACGCGTTCAGCACGGGACTGAAGTGTGGCGGGATGGTCTTGACGGGAAGGAGATTCTCTTCGGAGTAGTCATCGCCGGAGTCTAGCGGGGTCATGAGCATGGGGCAGAGCTCGACCGTCCCAAACGTCCCGGTCCCCGCGAGGACTTTCCGCAGCAGCTCCTCCGATTCCGAAGGCGGGTTCAGCAGTATATGCGGGTTGGCAGCATCCAGGCCGATGTTGGTGATCATTGAGAAGAAGCGGAATTTATCGCCCTGGACCACCACGAAGCGCCCGGCGCGGATCTCCTCCACCCCGCGCCCCTCGCCCAGCTTCATCTCCAGACCGTCCGCCAGCGACCCCCGAACGACGATCCCCATCTCCTCCGGCATCAGTCCCTCCGCCCTCGGCCATTCCGCGAGGCGCGGTGGGAATCCTGCGCGGGCATTGAGCTGCTGCGGTTGTAATAGAGGGCGATGTTCACCTAGCCGGCAGATCTCGTCACGAAATGCCGCTCGGAATGGCAGTTAAGGGTCGGAGAGGGTCAGAGACTGCTGGAAATCCATACGTCAGAGTGTCAAGACTGTAAGATCTGTGGATGACTGCCGTTCTCTAAGTACTCTGCCATAACGCCTGCCTCTAAAACAGATACTCGAGCTTCCCGTTGCTATCGCCGAGGTGGTCTGTGCGGACGTCCATTCGTTCCAGCATGGAGACGAACAGGTTGTTCATCGGCGTGTTGAACGGGTAGCGGACATGGCGGTTGGTCTTGATCGTGCCGCCGCCCTTGCCGGCCAGGAGGATCGGCAGGTTGTCGTGGTTGTGGCGGTTGCCGTCGCCGATGCCCGCACCGTAGACGACCATGGAGTTGTCGAGCAAGGTGCCGTTCCCCTCGTCGACCGACTTGAGCTTGTTCAGCAGGTAGGCGAGCTGGGTGACGTGGAACCGGTTGATCTCGCGGATCTTGTCCTGCTTCTCCTTCAGGCCGCCGTGGTGGGACAGGTCGTGGTGGCCTTCCGCGATATTGATCATCCGGTAAGGCCGGTTGCTGCCGTCGTTCGCGATCATGAAGGTGCAGACGCGCGTGAGGTCGGCCTGGAAGGCCAGGACCATCATGTCGCTGAGCAGCCGAATGTGCTCACCGTAGTCTTCCGGGATTCCGCTGGGTCTCGAGCCTTTCGGATTGACCTCGCCGCCCTTTTCCGCCCTGGCCAACCGCTCTTCGATCTCACGGACACCCGTGAAATACTCATCCAACTTGCGCTGGTCGCGCGCGCCGAGCTTGTTCTTAAGCCGGCTGGCGTCGTCCAGCACGAAGTCCAGGATGGACTTCTTGTACAGCTCCCGCTTGGTGCGGTTCTCGGCGATGTCCGCGTTGTCTCCGCCGGCAAATAGCCGCTCGAAGACCAGGCGGGGGTCGACCTCTTTGGCCACGGGAGTGGTCTCGCTCCGCCACGAAATCGCGGAGGAGTATGCACAGCTATACCCGGAGTCGCAGTTGCCAGCCTGCGCGCCGCGCTCACATCCGATCTCCAGCGAAGCGAAGCGGGTCTGGTTTCCGATCTTCTGGGCGGCGTACTGGTCGACTGAAACGCCCACCTTGATGTCCGCGCCCGCGGTCTTGCGCGGCTGGCAGCCCGTGAGCCATGCCGCGGTCGAGCGCGCGTGGTCGCCGGGGCCGTCACCGTTTGGGCGGGCCTTGTCCTGGGTGAGACCGGAAAGGGGAGTTAAATACTCCTTGACGCCCTTCAGCGGCTCCATGATATAGGGCAGGTCCCAGTTCACGCCTTCCGCGGCCGGCGTCCAGTCCGGCATGTGCACGCCGTTCGGGATGAAGATGAATGCCATCCGGTTCGGGCGCTTGGCCGCGCCGGCCAGCGCGACGGCCGGAACCATGGCCTCCAGGAGCGGCAGGGCCATGACCGTGCCCACGCCTTTCAGGAAAGTTCGGCGGGATAGTGGTTTGGTTATCATGTCGGTTTCACCTCGTGCGGACTGGGTGTTGGGTTTTCAGAATCGCCCTCGTGCTCGTCGTCGTTCTCGTCCTCGATCTATTGGTCGTCGTTACGCCGTCATTCCAAACAATCTACTGCGCTGATGCGCGGCTTTGAAATCAAGAAACTCGCTGCGTGCACGCCATCCTGGAATGATCTGCTTTTGACGTTTCGTTTGTTGATCAAAGCGCTGAAGTTTCTTAGGAAAGGAACGTCGTTTGCGCAGTGAGGAATCGGCTACCGTTCAGACGATCGTCTCATTAATACCGGATTCCTCCTGTCGTCGGAATGACGTCAAATACACTATTAACGACGCCAAAAAAGGTCTTCTAATTCTGTGCCTTCTGGATCGGCTTGTCGCCGCGGCGCTTTCTGAACGGGTCGCTCTTCGCTATTTCCGTTATTATGGACGTAAAGCGATAATTATTATTCGCCGTGACCTTTGCGATATCCCTGCAGGCGCATTTGTCGTACTCTTCCATTCCACGGCCCAGGGCGTAGGTGAGCATCTTTTCGGTCAGGTTCCTGACGATCAGATCCTTCTTGCCCAACAGAATCTGTTTCAGCTCGCCGGGTCCGCGGAACTTGCGACCGTCCGGGAGAATGCCGGACGAATCGATGGGAAGGTCGCCCTCCTTGGTGCGCCAGGCGCCGATTGCGTCGAAGTTCTCCAGCCCAAATCCCAAGGGATCGAGCTGGGCATGACAAGATGCGCACATCGGGTTCTTTCGATGCTGCTCCATCCGCTGCCGCAAAGTGCCCTTGAGCGGTACGTTCTTTTCGTCGTCTATGTCCGGCACCCCGGGCGGCGGCGGCGGCGGCGGCGTGCCCATCATCTGCTCGAGAATCCACTTACCTCTCTTGACGGGCGAAGTGCGTGTCGGGTTCGAAGTGATCGTCAGGATGCTTGCCTGGGTGATCAATCCGCCCCGCTGAGTCCCGGCCAGGGATACACGGCGGAACTCATCGCCCTGGACGCCGGATATGCCGTAGTGCTTCGCCAGCGGCTCATTTAGGAAGGTGTAGTTCGCGTCGACGAATTCCAACACACTCCGGTCTTGTTTCAGGAGGTTCTCGAAAAACAGCTCGGTCTCTTTTCTCATCGCCGCGCGCAGCTCATTGTTGAACGCGGGGAACTGTGAAGGGTTGGGGTTCACATTGGCTATGTTCCGAAGCGTGAGCCACTGGTCCGCGAAATTATCCACGAGCGAGTGGGCCCGAGGATCGCGAAGCATACGGCGGGACTGCATCTCCAGGACCTTCTTGTCATGCAGCACTCCGTTCTTCGCGAGTAGAAACAGCTCGTCGTCCGGCATTGAGCTCCACAGGAAATAGGACAAACGCGAAGCAAGCTCATAGTCGTTCACGAAATGTGATGCCTTAGGGTTGTTCGGATAGGGATCGGTCTCCACACGGAAGAGGAAGTTGGGCGAGACCAGCGCAGCCTGCACTCCCAGCTGGATACCCCGCTCGAACGTGTCGCCGTTTTTCAGCGCCAAGTCTACGATCCGAACCAACCGTTCGACCTCGTCCGCGGTTACTGGTCGACGGTAGGCCCTGCGTGCGAACTCCGACATGATTTTGCGCGCACATTCCGCCTGGTTTGCGCCGACTGGTTTCACAAAGATGATGCGCGAATGGGACTCCGGCAGCGCTTGGTTCTTGAGGGTCATCGGGCCGATTATCTCCAGGCCGGCAACTGTAAGGACCCGGTCCCGCGTGACGGGATTGAGGTCGTTTTCCCGATGGAACTCGTTGAGGAAGGCGACCGAGACTTTGTGGGCACCCGCCTTCAGTTTCGTCTTCGACTGGATCAGACTCGGGTTCCTTCGGTCTCCCGCGACGACTGCCTGGGTTAGTTCCTTATCGTCGAGCCGCAGCGCCATCTTCACGGGTTCGGGACCGACCTGCCGGCCAAAGCAGGTCGTGCGTACAATGTAATCACCGTCAGTCGGGAAGTCGTGCTGGACGAAGACCTCGCCGTTCGTGTTCTGGATCCGGCCGATCTCTGCGGCGAGACCGCCTTCGAGCTTCGCCAGGTCGATTCGGCTGGACGCCCCACTATAGGCTGGAACGACGATCGCCAGCGCAGCCACCTTTTCAGCGGCTGACAGATACTTCTCCATGAGCAGCGGCGAGATGGAGAGTACGTCGCCGATGTTGTCGAAACCGTAACCGACGTCGTCGGAAGGGAAGTCGTCGGCCGGGCGGAACTTAACGCCGACCAGGTCGCGGATGGTATTGTTGTATTCCTCGCGGTTGAGGCGGCGCATAGTGACACGGCCCGGGTCCTCGATGACGCACTGAGCGGTCGAAAGAAAGGTATCGATCCAGGCCACCAGTTTTGCGCGCTCCGCGTCCGTGGGCTTAGAGGCCCTGGGCGGTGGCATGTGGCGAGATTCGAGGTTGTGGGATACCTTCTCCCAGACGTTCCGGCCTTTCAACACGGCCGCTTCGTTCGCAAAGGCCGTCAGCACGATCCCACCGGACCTCGTGCCCGGATTGTGGCATCCCGCGCAGTACTTCTTGACCAGGGGGGCCACCTGCTTCGAAAACGAGGTGCTCGCGCAGGAGCGGGGCCTATTTCGCGACTTCGACCGTACCAGCGCCGAGCTAGCTGCGGTCTATAGCAATCGGGCGCTAAAGAGTAAGGCGAGAACGATCGCGGCGGCTTGGTACCGCCGCGAAAGAGTCGTGCCAAAAGGTAGTCGATCGGAGATCGCCATAAGTTTATTGTACCAAACGGCATGTTGATAGTGGATTAGACGGCGAAACCGCTGGTTTGTTGCAAGGAGGAATTCCCCGGCCGGCGCGGAATCAATCGAGTACATCCACTTTTTCTGGGAGTCCCAATTCTGCTGAACTGGGATATTGAAAGGAGTTTTCGTAACATGAAGCGTTTGATTGTATCGGCCGTTCTCGTGAGTTTGGCGTATGTGGCCGCCATACCCGCCAAAAGCGCTGAACCGGCAAAGACGTGGGCCGTAAAGGCGGACTACATCGAAGCCTGTTCCTGCAATCTCTTCTGCCAATGCTATTTCAGCACGAAGCCGGAGGGCGGGACCATGTGCGAGTTCAACAATGCGGTCAAGGTCACTGAGGGGCACGTCGGCGATGTCAAGGTAGACGGCGTGAAATTCTGGCTGTCGGGCGATCTCGGGGGCGACTTCTCGAAGGGAAACATGAAGTCGGCAGTCATAACAGTTGAACCGACGGCAACAAAGCCGCAGGTTGAGGCCATTAAGTTCCTTGTCGGGAAGATCTATCCGGTCAAGTGGAAGTCGGTGGCGGTAGATAAAGCGCCTATGACGTGGGAAAGAACCGGCTTGAACGGCCACGCCAAGCTCGGCAATGGGCAGGGCGAGGTAAGCCTTAAGGGTGTCGCGGGACCCGACGGCAAGTTGACCGTGATAAACAACCTGAAGTACTGGGGCGCGCAGAAGAATACCGGATTCTATCTGGCAAAGGGCACGCACCACTACAAGGGCCACGGCCACAACTATTCCCACAAGGACATGAATGGGTTCTTTATCCACATCGAGTCGGCGGGGACGGTGTGACCGACAGCCGTTGATTTGAGAGGACCATGAAAGAACGGCCGGCGAGGGTTTCGCCGGCCGTTCTTTCATGTAGGGCAGATTACTTAGCCCACACCCGAGGGGACGGGCGGTTCGATTCCCAATTCCATGGCGTACGTCCGAAGCCAGGTTAATCGCCGACTCAGTCGCGGATGCGTGGAATTCTGCGAATACTCGTGCATATATGGAAGCGGAGAATGTTGCATAAGCTTTATCAGTGCGGCTTCTGCGGCGGCGAGATCCTTTTTGCTCTTGAGAGAACAAGGAGGGATTCCGAGCGGGCTGGCGAATCTGCGTGGAGCGTCCGGTTTTCATGCGATCGCGAAGTCCATGGCAGAACGACACGTAACATATCCCCCAACGCAAAATGACCGGTTGGCATTCCTCAAGCCGGTTTCTTCGCACCATCCGGCGACTCTCGCCGAGGTCGTTGCCGATGGTTTGTCCCAATCCCCGAAGCGCCTACCATGCCGGTTCTTTTACGATTCCCGCGGCTCACACTTGTTCGAGCGGATCAGCGGGCTGCCGGAGTACTATCTGACCCGGACGGAGCAATCGATCCTGCAGGACTTCGCTCCTGAGATGATCGAAGCAGCCTCCGAAGGTACGGGCAAAAACATCAGCCTGATCGAGTTCGGAAGCGGCAGCTCGTGCAAAACGCGCATCCTGATCGAGGCCGCGCTGGCCAGGCAAGAGCGCGTGGAGTACGTACCGATCGACATCTCCACCGACTTTCTACTGGCTTCTTCCCTCGGGCTGCTGGCGGAGTACAATCGATTGTCCATCACGGCGATCGCGGCCGAGTACAACGACGGCATTCACGCCATCCCAGGTCACGACCAGCCGAGATTGATCCTTTTTCTGGGCAGCAACATCGGCAATTTCGAACAGGCTGACGCAGTCGAGTTCCTGACAAGAGTTCGGAGGCAGATGACCGAGGCGGATCGCATCCTAGTCGGCGTGGACATGGTGAAGGACACATCTCTCATCGAGGCAGCTTACAATGACTGCGCAGGGGTAACCGAGGAGTTCAATAAGAACCTTCTGATACGGATTAATGAAGAGCTCGGCGGACAGTTCAACCCGGATAAATTCGAGCATCGGGCTCCATTCGTAGCAAGGGAATCCCGGATCGAAATGTGGCTAATGAGCCGGCATGAACAATCCGTGGCGGTACGGTCGCTTGACCGGGAGTTCTCATTTGCTGAGGGCGAGGGTATCCATACAGAGAACAGCCACAAGTACACCCCGGTCTCGATGGAGTTCATCTGCCGGGCCGCCGGGCTGGAGGTTCAAACCTACTGGTCCGATCCCCGCGAATGGTTCGGCGTGATGCTGCTGAGACCGGGGGGCCTGTGAGTCAGGATTCGGTCGCGAACGCCGCGATGCCCGCGATGATTGAGCTGCGGGGCGCGTCCCGAACCTTCGGGGAGGCCACAGCGCTTCATCCGACGGATCTCACAGTCCACGCCGGAAAAACGACGGTTCTCATCGGTCCGAGTGGGTGCGGAAAGTCGACCCTGCTGCGGCTCGTGGTCGGACTCCTGCCGCCGACGAGCGGTGAAGTCATGTTCGACGGACGGCCGGTGACCTCGGCGAATTTACTGGAAAACCGTCGGCGGATGGGCTATGTCATTCAGGACGGCGGGCTCTTCCCCCACCTCACGGCCGGAGAAAACGTGCTTCTCGTGGCACGCCACTTGAATATGGATTCGGCGAAATCCGACAATCGGTTGAACGAGCTGTGCGGCCTCACACGGTTTCCCAAGGATGGGCTCGGCCGGTATCCCGTCGAGCTTTCCGGCGGGCAGCGACAGCGAGTCAGCCTCATGCGCGCGCTCATGCTCCAGCCGGACGTTCTTCTGCTCGACGAGCCGTTGGGCGCACTGGACCCCATGGTACGCGCGTCTCTCCAGACCGAATTAAAGGAGATATTCCAGCGCCTCGGGCAGACCGTATTGATGGTGACGCATGACATGGCGGAGGCGGGCTATCTCAGCGATACGATCGTCTTGATGAACGAGGGACGGATTCGTCAGCAGGGGACCCTGGCGGACTTGCGTGAGCGGCCTGCCGAGCCGTTTGTAATCGAATTCCTGAATGCGCAGCGGAGTTTGGTGCAGCTATGAGCTACCGGATTTGTAACCTTGGCCGAGGGGTTCCCGGTCGATGTAAGGGCGAAGCTTTCGGGGACAAACGATTCGTGAAGTGGAAAAGGCGACGTGCCCCGAATGCTTCGCAGCTACCATTACTCATCATTGTTCTGTTATCACTTTTGCCAATCGGTATTTGTGCTCAAACGGTCGTTGTCGGATCGAAGAGATTCACCGAATCATATGTGCTTGGCGAGATCGCCAAGAAGCTGCTTCAGGACGCCGGTCTGAAGGTCGAGCACAAGCAGGGGATGGGGGCCACCATCATTCTCTGGCAGGCGCTCACGTCCGGCGCAATCTCCATGTACCCGGAGTACACAGGCACCATCAGCGAGGAGATCCTGAAGTCCAAGAGACCTCTCTCACTCGATGAGATGCGTGCGGCTCTGATTAAGTACGGTATCGGCATTACGGGCGACCTTGGCTTCGACGATACCTATGCGCTGGTCATGCGAAGCGATCGCGCGCAGAGTCTCGGCATTCGGAAGATCAGTGACCTGAAGCAGCATCGGGAACTGGTAGTGGGAATTGACCATGAGTATCTGAAGCGTCGCGACGGCTGGGAGGCGCTGGTTTCACGGTACGGGCTCGATATGCGCAGTGTTATAGGGATCGATCACGGACTTATCTATTCGGCGCTTGCAAATGGAACGGTGGACGTGAGCGACGTCTACTCCACCGACGCCAAGATCGGAGAGATGAAGCTGGCCGTCCTTCAGGATGACCTCCACTTCTTCCCCCAATACAAAGCTGTTTTTCTCTATTCGCTCGGAACAAACCCCAAAGCGATCGCCACCGTCCGAAAGCTGGAAGGCACCATCGACGAGGCGAAGATGGTGCGCTTGAACGCAGAGGCGGAGAGGACAAAGAATTACACGCTGGCAGCTTCTCTCTATTTCGGCCAGGAAGCCAGACGGCAGGCCGGAATGCGAACTGAATCGCCGGCCGGCAAGATCACCGCTCTGACACTGCGCCATTTGATGCTCGTCGGATCGTCTCTACTGCTGGCCATCATCGTCGGCATCCCGCTTGGGATTGCGGCCAGCCGCCCCGGCGTTACCAGTCAGCTCATTCTCGGGCTTACGGGAATGATCCAGACAATTCCCTCCCTGGCACTGCTTGCTCTTCTGGTACCGATTGGTTTCTTCGGGATCAGCTCGCAAACGGCAATCTTCGCGCTGTTCCTATACAGCCTGCTCCCCATTGTTCGGAACACGGCTACTGGTTTGCAGGACATTCCGCTGCCGCTGCGGGAATCGGCCGCCGCCCTGGGTTTGGAGCCGGGCGCACAGCTCATGAAGGTATTCCTGCCGATGGCCTCGAGGACGATTCTGGCCGGGATCAAGACGAGCGCGATCATCAACGTGGGAACGGCGACTCTGGCCGCGCTAATCGGGCAGGGGGGTCTGGGAGAGCCGATCATAAGCGGACTGAGCTTAAACGACAACGCAACGATACTGCAAGGCGCTATTCCGGCAGCTGTGCTGGCCCTGATGGTGCAACTGCTGTTCGACGGACTCGACCGGCTGTTGATCCCGAGAGGACTTCGGCTGACGGGACCGCGCCCCTAGTATGGAAGACTAAGGCGACTGCCCGGAGGTCAATGTCGCGATAGAGCCGCGAGCCCGAGCGACGTCCGATGGACTGGTAGGCCGACCTGCCCAATGAATCACCAGGTCGATCGCCGCGAGCTCTTCCTGTTCTTTGGGCATGCGATTGGCGGTCCAGACGACACTGGAATAGAGTCCGATGTAGAGGACGATTGCGCACCGCAGCATGGACTGAACGAATTCGGGACGCCGCCGGCGTGCCCACTCAAGAATCGCGATGGGTCCGATTACGAGCAAGGCTTTTGCGGCGATGAAAGGCAGGTAACCGAGGTTGAGGTAGTAGCGCATGAGGGCATTGGCCTCCTGCGCCCCGCCCTGGCCGACGAGCCACAGCGTCGACACGAGGTCAAGCGCGCAGATGCCCCCGAGCACCCAGCTTTCCCGAGCAACCCTCATAGCCCTACCTTCCTGTCAGCACTACCAGGTTTGTTCCATAATAGATTATCGGATGACAACTAAAGTTCCATAAGTTCGCTTGACACTTTTTTGGACGAGGAGTAGTGTAACTCTCGGACAGGTTGGGTTGAGAGGAAGCTATGTATCGCTTTGCAATCTATGCGTTAGTCGTGGCACTTGGAGTTACTGCGTCGCAGACCGCCACGCAGCCTCCGCGTGCGACTATCCGAATCGACGTCTCGAAGGTCGGTACCAGAGTGAGCCCCACGCTCTACGGACTTTTCTTCGAAGAGATCAACCACGCGGGGGATGGGGGGCTGTATGCGGAGATGGTGCGGAATGGGTCGTTCGAGGACAGAACGCTCACGGATGCGTGGACGGCATCTGGAGGGGCAGAGATCAGACTGGACAGGTCGCAGCCGCTCAACGCTTCAAATCCAACTGCGTTGCGCATGGAGGGTCGCTCGTTTTGTTCGATATTAAACAGTGGTTACTGGGGAATCGGGACGCAACAGGATGCCGAATATCGCGTAACGGCATGCCTGCGGTTTGAGCCAGTTCATTTTCGCGAGGGCCCTTATGACAATGTCGAACCCAAACTCATCAGTTCAAACGACGCCAGCGCATCCGTTCTTGTCGGTCGGCCGACCGTCGAAACTCTCCGTGACGGCTGGAGTCGATGGACCTGGCGCATACGAGCAACAAGTAACTCCGATCATTGCCGCCTGGCGCTCGTCAATCGTCCGGGTGATCCGGTTCTAATCGACATGGTGTCGCTTGTGCCGGCGAATGGATGGAGGAGAACTAATCTCCGCAGTGATTTAGCGGGAAAGCTGGATTACATGCGTCCGGCATTCGTCCGCTTCCCCGGCGGGTGCTACTGCGAAGGAGAGGTGCTGAAGGACGCGTTCCGCTGGAAGAACAGCATCGGACCGATCGAGCAGAGGCCGGGGCATTGGAACCTGTGGGGATATCGGTCGACTGACGGGCTGGGATATCACGAATACCTTCAGATGTGTGAAGACCTCAAGGCGGAGCCGCTGTTTGTCATCAACTGCGGGATGAGCCACCGTGAGAACGTTCCGCTGGACCAGCTCGATCCGTGGGTGCAGGATGCCATCGATGCAATCGAGTACGCCAACGGGCCGGTCACAAGCAAGTGGGGCGCGCTTCGGGCAAAGGCCGGCCATCCGAAGCCTTTCAATATGAAGTACATGGAGATCGGGAACGAGAACGGATGGGGCAACACTCTATCCGCTTACGAGGCCCGCTACGCCCGGTTTCACGATGCCATCAAGGCGCGCGATCCGGAGATGAAGCTCGTAGCGAATGTTCCGATCCGAAACCGACCCATGGACATCATCGACGATCACTACTACAACAGCCCGGAGTGGTTCATCGCGAACGCCGGCAAGTACGACAAATATGACCGTAACGGCCCGAAGGTCTATGTGGGCGAGTACGCCGTGACGCAGGGCGGCGGACAGGGTAATTTGCGCGCCGCGCTGGCGGAGGCGGCATTCATGATGGGGCTGGAGAGGAATTCCGACGTTGTCACATTGTCGTCATACGCCCCGCTGTTCGTGAACGTCAACGACCGGAAATGGAACCCCGACGCGATCTGTTTCGACAGCTCTCGCAGCTACGGGACGCCGTCCTACTGGGTCCAGCAGATGTTCAGCCGGAACCGGCCGGACGTGAATCTGCCTATTCAGGTCACCTGTCCGACGACCCGGTCAGCGTCTCGGCCGCACGGCAAAATCGGCGTGGGAACGTGGTCGACGCAAGCGGAGTTCAGAGACATCAGCGTTGCGCAAGGCGACAAGACGTTGCTGGCTCCCAACCTCAACTACGGCCGCGCATCCGGCTGGTCCACGTTCAAGGGCGATTGGCAGGCGATGGATGGAGTCTACCGGCAGACTTCCCTCGGCACGGATATGCGCTCCACGAACGGGGATACGAACTGGTCGCAATACGCTTACACGCTGAAGGCCCGAAAGATCGCGGGAGCGGAGGGATTCCTTATTATGTTCCATGTCCGGGACGACCGGAATTTCTACTGGTGGAATATCGGGGGATGGGGTAATTCCCGCCACGCCATCGAGCACGCCGTCAATGGCGCCAAGTCGATCGTCGGAAACGAGGTTCCCGGAAGGATCGAGACCGGGCGCTGGTACGACATCCGGATCGAAGTGGATGGATCACGGATCAAGTGCTACCTGGACGGGAGGCTGATCCACGACGTGGAGGACCGCGGGCTGCCGGCGATGGCGGCGATTGCCGGGATGGAAGATCGGAAAGGGGAGCTGGTCCTGAAGGTTGTCAACACGAGCGATTCGCCTCAGGAAACGGAAATCAGGGTGGACGGAACCACGCATTTATCGCAGGAAGCGACGGCAACCATACTAACCTCTGGGTCGGGTACGGATGAAAACACGCTGGACAACCCGCTCAAGATCGCCCCCGCCGCCAAAAAGGTAAAACTGACAGGACCCCGCTTTCGCCACACGTTCCCGCCCAACTCGCTCACGATTATGCGTATCAAGGCTTCGACCAAGCATTGATTACCATCAATCGAGAACGAGGACGAACACGATTTCCAGCATCGCCATAACTTGACGAGTCGGCGATCACTCCTCCGGTCCGGCATCCTCCTCCAGATCGTCCATCGCCCCGGAGCAGTCCGTGTAGCGGCTGATCTCTTCGCCGCGAAAAACGTGGGCGACGAAGTCTTCGCGCTCGAAACGTGGCATATAAGAGGAGACGATGTCGTCGTCGATCTGGGCCATCAGTTCTTCTTCGTCCGACACATTCATGTCGGCTTCGAATATAATAGTGGCGTGGATAGTGTCGTGGGCGTAATGGAGGTCGAGCTGGCCAACACGCCGCTCACCTTCCCAAACGAGGTAGATTTCGGAGGAGTGCGTTCGTACCAGTCGCGTCAGCTTGAAACGGTTGTCCATCGAGCGTCCTCCGCATCCCTCTTCGGATGTCTGAGGGACATAGCGAATCTACCACAAATTTGGGCAGCGCCGACCGGCGCCCGGAACCGGCGAAGCCGGACTTTCCGTAACAGGGAAGGATTCCCGAACAAACTGCCGAATATTCAGTGTTACCTATCCGCGTCGGTGCAAGTCATATTATCCCGTAAGGCTTCCCACGCCGCAAATCCCAGCACCGTTCGAAAGGAGGACACGCGTACGTGCGCTATACCGGACTCGCGTCTCTTTTCACGCTTATCTTGATACCGGCTGTTGCAGCCGCAGATGATACTCTCGTTATCGATCTTCCAAAGATCGACCAGGGTCCGGTCGTCTCGGAGACCGTTACAAAGCCGACAGTTTCGGCGCCAAGAACGAATCCGGCAGCCAACGTCGCAACGGCGCCCAGCCGCCAGGGACGCCCCCAGCGGTCCTCGGGCGAACGAGTCGTCGGCAGGCTCGCCGTTTCCGGTCATTCATCGGCCATCCGATTTTCGCGAAGCTCGAACAGCAAAAAGTTGGCGAGCGTATCCGCGGGAACTTACCTGGCGCTGACAAAGGAAGCCGGAGAGTGGTACGGAATCCTCATGGCAAACGGCAGTACCGGCTGGATGCCAAAGCGAGACGTCAAGATTTTGGACTACGAAGTTGTAACTCCGGAGGCTCCAGATCGGCATCAGTATGCGAGTCAGCAGCACGCCGCCGGCGAACAGCTGCTCAGCGGAGGCCAACAATCCATACTGAAGGAAGCCTATAGATTTCTTGGAGTGCCATATAAGTGGGGCGGGACTTCCCCTAACGGGCTCGACTGCTCGGCGTTCGTGCAGCACTGCTTCGGAATTCTCGGTGTTTCACTTCCACGGACCGCGCGGGAGCAGATCAACTGCGGCGCGCCCGTTCCATCAGAGCAGCTCCAAGCTGCCGATCGTCTCTATTTTGCCAGCCGCGACGGTCGGATCACCCATACGGGAATCTACATCGGCGACGGCTACTTCATCCACTCTTCCAGCAGCAACCACGGCGTGGCCGTAAGCCGCCTAACCGACCCCAAATACAGCCGGATCTACGCCGGCGCACGACGATAGTCAAGTTTCGCAGAGCACGGCCAGACCGTGCTCTGCAGTCACCGTGCGGTCGATCAGCTCCATGAGGTCGGTCAGGTGGTCCAGCGGGGTTTCGACCGGGACAAAGCGCCGAGTGATGGCCCGGAATCCTGTCGGCGGCTCCGGCGGCTCATATCTCTTGCGGAAGTAGGCAAACGCAGACGCGAGCGCCGTCGTTTCTCCGGGAGCCAGAATACCGCTCAGACCGTCAGTCGCGCTGAACCAATCCTCTACGTTTGGCTTGCCCGAAATGAGCGAACCCAGGATCTCGGCCACATCCTCTCCTCGCACCTCGCGACGCAAGCTGTGAATGAGCTCCGGCAGGCCAGCTTCGAAATAGACCGGCTCTCCCTGTCCGCATATTTCGAGCACGATAGCGTTGGCGACTTCCGCGGGATCTGATTCTTCGTCGAACTCGTCTAGGACCGCGCTCGCTTCCGGCAGTTTCAGCTCTTCGAAATTCGCGGACTCGCACGCGGACTTCAGAGCCGGTTTGATCTCTGCGAACCGGGCCCAGTCAAATGCAAAGAAGGCCCAGCGGATGGTCATGGCCGCAATGATAGGTGTTTGGATTCAGTCCGCGGATTGATTGGAAATGAGGGTATGAAAGGAAATGGGGAAATGGGGAAATGAACGGAGAGTCTTCATTTGCTTTCCCCCTCATTCCCCCATTTCCAGGACTCCAGTTCCTGACACTGTTCGAACAGGTCTTCCACCTCATTCGAGCTCGTCAGCCATTGATGATTGGACATGTCTACGCAGTCGTTCGCGAGAAACTGAACGCCTTCCTGCTCCAGAAGGGACCGCTGGCGCTGTTTCATTTCGGGGCTTCGCTTACCGATGGGCAGATGGCCTCCCGCTCCGACCACACGCTGCCACGGAACGTCCGGCGGAGCGGCGAACATGATGCCGCCGACCTGGCCCGCCGAGACTGAAAACCTCTCGACCAGGTCTGCCACCTGGCCATAGGTCACCACTTTACCGGCGGGAACGGTGCGCACAAACTCATAAACCGCTTCTGCTGGATCCATGTGTGTTTGATTGGGAAATGGGGTGATGCCAAAGGGAATGGGGAAATGCCCGCGGCACGGCGCCGTTTCCCGGTCCCTATTTCCTCATGGCCTCGTCATGTCCGCCACTTCAAATCGTGCCGCTCGCCATTTGCTTTATGGGTCGAATCGAGTGACCTCAGCTCGATGGACATTCCGGCGTCGTTGAGCTGGACGTCGACCCAGCCGCTGGGATCAGTCTTTTGGAAGACGTAAGCGACAGGCGGAAGGTTTATGAGATGAAGGCCTTCCTTGTCGGTCACATTCCAGTGATGCGTGTGGCCGAAGATGTATGCCTTTACATGTTTCCGAGGCAAGATGACATCGAGGAACTCCTTGGAGTCGGTCAGTCCTCCGATCCCGCCGGTAAGATAAGCGGGCTGGTGGTGGCCCATGACGATGGCGGGCTTCTTCGGATGAGTGTCGAGCGCCTTTGCCAACCATTTGAGCTGTTCATCACCCAGAAGGCCGGGAGTAACGTTTGTCTTATCGAGCGAATCGACGAGGAACCAGTTGGCTCGCTTCGCTTCGATAACGGAGACGTGCTTGCTCTGCAGAGGCCGGGACTTCTCAGTAGCCCCTTTCACCGACGCCCAGAACGTCTCCCTTGAATCATGGTTGCCCAGCGTCATATGAAGAGGAAGCTTCGCATCCTTGAACGGTCTGAGCAGTTCATTGAGCAACGCGTAGTCTTCCGGCAGACCTGATAGGTAAGCACAGTCGCCATTGATGAAGACACCGGACGGCATCCGCTTGAGATCGACGACTTCTTTCGAAACCCGAATGAGATGGTCCGACATACTGACATCTTCACGCTTGGTGTCCCGGGTAGACGGGATGTGGGTATCGGACAGCAATGCCCATCGGTCGGGATCGCGGTCGTCCATTGAGGCCCACGACTCTTGTATTCCGAGTATCCCGGCTCCCGCGACGAAGGATCCGGCAACAAATTCACGGCGAGTAATGTGGATCGGCATTTCATACGCTCCGTCAAGGAATGATCACAACAGAGGTCGCAGAGTTCGCAGAGAGTCTAATCGCGGTTTTTCATCCGACCAGTGACGCCCATTTTCACCAAAGCCCGCTCTGCGTCCTCTGCGTCCTCTCTCGTGAATTACTGCCATGCGTTCTCAATTTTTCGGATTGCTCCCGTAATATCGTCCATTTCCCGTGTCGTCCCGAGCAACATGTTCTGGCCGAGCCAGACGGCATCGCTGCAGACCTCTTCGCAGACTGGGCACTCAACGGCAGAATAGTCGATGCGCATATCGGCCTGGCACCAGGCGCCCTGCCCGGTGGACTTTCGCTGAAAGACCTTTTCTTTGTAGAGTGGAACATAACCCGAGCTGCTGGGAATGCCCTCGGCGTTTAGAGCCCGAAGGAAATCGTCTCGCGATCGCCCGCCAAAGCCG
>ORMF010062694.1_pt1 | contig 22231 bp, 19 predicted proteins | sample 1779871 | NCBI WGS metagenome assembly ORMF01 (sample SAMEA104232316, study PRJEB22302) | groundwater metagenome | biome: forest; feature: aquifer; material: groundwater | place: USA | collected 2011-08-07 | depth 5.4 m | reverse complement strand
GAGCGAAGGCGACTGAGAAGGAGGTGTCGGCTGAGCACAGCCGAACACCGTTCGCGGAGGAGGTACATGTTCCCGCCACTCCTTTTTCGCGTTACCGCATCCGCTTCGGACTTGTAACTATAAAGAATTTCGGCCAAGGCATATCAAGCGCCATAATTGACGAACGAAAAAACGGAGGCTCATTCACTTCTATCGCAAACTTCCTCGATCGCGTCAAAGACAAAAACCTCAATAAAAAATCAATGGAAAGCCTCATCAAAACTGGCGCATTCGATTGTTTTGGCGAAGATCGCGGTGTGCTACTGGCGAATTTAGATTTGATGCTTGATTATAATAAAGAAAACAGCGCTCAACACGCGGATCAAGATTCATTGTTTGGTGGTATGACTGACACATCGAGCGTGCCAACACTTCGACTTATCCAAACACCCCTAGCTGAAATGCGTGACAAACTCGCTTGGGAAAAAGAATTACTTGGTTTATACATTTCCGGACACCCGCTGGAAAGATATCGCGATGTGATTACAAAAAATGGCATAGATATTAAAAAAGCATTTGAAACAATCAAGGAAGGTGGATCAACCATATTCGCTGGTATTATTAACGAAGTCCGCGCAATTCAAACAAAGAAAAATGAAACGATGGCATTTGTCACTATCTCTGATTTTTCTGGATCTTCCGAAGCTGTCGTATTTCCACGAGTGTACAAAGAATTCCATGCCCTGATCGTACCTGATCGTTGCGTAGCAGTAAAAGCGACGATTAATACCAGAAATGGTGAAAAAAATTTCATTATTGAGCGCGTTAAGGGGCTGTAAAGTGGTCATAAAACTGTGAGAAATATCCCCACAGAAAAGTAAAAAATTGCTTCCACAACACAAAAAAGTATGTCCTAAAACGTTATCCACAGAATTTTACTCACTGTTCACAGATTGTCCACTGACTTCTCCACGGATATTTCATTGACATTATTTTTGATGGGTTCATACTGATACTAGGTTACTATTTCATGAAGAAGATCCTTAACTCAATTTTATAGGAGTCACAAAACATCTTAGCCTCCGGGCTAGATTAAGACCCCACTTTATATTTTCGGACTCTATCTCCTATGAAATAGAAACCTACCCTATGGCACACAACCCGCTGAAAAGCGGGTTGTGTTGCGTCTAAATGCTATCACTTCCTAATTCGCCTTCTTAACAATCAGAACACTCACATAACGCACCAACAATATAGATGCTGTCGCCATAAATATTCCCAGCGACCAACCGGCCACGACATCCGAAACCCAGTGCACATTGAGAACAACCCGACTTAACCCGATTGCAAATGTTGCTAGCACACACCCGACAATAACTAATTCGCGAACAACTATTGAATTAATGCGTCTAACAAGTAAGTACGCAACTATTACAAAGAATGCCGCCGCCATACCAGCGTGACTACTCGGAAAACTTGGATCATTAACTACCTGAATGAGCGCATTGTCTGGCCGAGCACGCATGAAAAATTCTTTCAAAACTCCCAACGAAAAACCAGTAGAGCCAATCGCCAAAAAAATGATTGCCGAGGAACGCCATTTCTTACGGACAGCAAACCATACCGCTATAATAACACCTAGACCAGTCGTCACAGCCGTACCTCCAATCGTAGTAACCCAATACGCGATTTTTGTAAGAAAAAGATGAGCGTGATTGAATGTATTCATAAGTACATTTACGTAAACATCGAAATTCATCATGAATGAACGTGGTGACCATGCATCCTGAATAGTTTTGGCAAGCGCGTACATTGCAATAAGATTAAGAATGAGCACAAATAATTCATATTTTTTGAAAATATGAAAACGCATATTCACAAAGCGATACCCCCAGATAATGATAACAGCCGCGATGATAGAAACAACGGCGACTTTTCCAATATAACCTGCCACGACGTGATACCCCGCGCCGAAAGCGTATCCAAGAAGAACAGATGAAACCACCCAACTAACTCCGCCGATAGTGTTGAATAGCCAAAACCGACTGGAAGGTGTCTTGCTTGCACCAACTAAAAAAGGCATCAATGGACGAGTGATCGGACTAAATCTACCGATGATCATTGATTTTCCAGTATGTTTTGCCAGTAGCTCTTGCGCCTTTTCAATATGTTTGTCTGTAATAAAAAAATACGGACGAAGACGGTCAATAAAAGTTAGTCCGTATTTCCGACCGACAAAAAAGCCTATATAATCACCAATAATAGCCCCAACAATAGATATTCCTAGCACCCAATACAAATTGAGAATACCTATTTTTGCCAGAAAACCACCGATGATAATAGTCACATGACCGGGAACAGCTATGCCAACCAAAGGTATACCTTCCAATATCATAGTCAAAAGCAGAAAAGCATATCCTCCATGAGTAACAATCGTTTCAAGATGACTCGTAAATGCCGAAAACAGGTGAATATAGTTCATTGGATATATTATAACACATCAACTTATGGCATTGCTTGCTTGCATTTTCAAAAAATGTGCTACAATGAGGGTCCTATTGGTTGATATTTTATTCGTAATTTATTTTTATACAAAATCACATGAGTAACATAACTATTTATTCAACGCCGACTTGCGTGTATTGCAATATGGCCAAAAATTTCTTCAAGAGCAATAGTGTAGCCTACACCGAACACAACGTGGCTTCAGATCTCGAGAAGCGCAAAGAGATGATCGACAAGACTGGTCAAATGGGAGTTCCTGTCATTGACACTGGCAGTGAGGTCATTATTGGCTTTGATGAGAGCAAATTGAGAAGTGTGCTAGGGATAAAGTAATTTTCGTGGTTTATAATACAAAAAACTAATTAGGATTGTTGGATAAATTTTTGGTCAAAAACTTCTCTGATGCGTTGCAAGATACTTCTTTTCTTCCATTCCGTAAGATCAATCTGTACAGCATGACTCAGATCTTCGATAAATGTGTTTTCTAGTGTCGTGCCAAATACCTTGTCTGAAATTCCGAATATATCCTCTTCGTTGAGTTTCCTACTCCTATTATCCATGTTTGGAGAGCCTATAATTGACCAACTACCATCAATAACTATCACTTTGCTGTGATTGAATGTAGGTTGGTATTCATATATTTTCACTCCCTCATTCAAAAGATCTTCATATGAATAGTGGCTGGCATAATATACTGATTGAGAATCATTCAATGAGTTAGGTAGAAGTAATCGTACATCAACACCTTCTTTTGCTTTCTGGATTAGTACATTGCGAAGTGACTGATCTGGGATAAAATACGGGGTTGTAATATATATTTTTTGTCGTGCTCCAAGAAGAGAAAGCAGAATAAATTTCTGTAATGCTAAGCTATCAGGAGAAGGAGTGCTTGCGAGTGGAATATAGGTTAGAGTGCTTGTATGGTGGGCGGGTAATTCTTGGGGATAAAACATGTCTCCAACTAAAATTTCTCCGGTCATACTCGTCCAGAGTTCACTAAAAACACCTTGGAGATCGTGCGCCATCGAACCAGTCGTTCGAAACATCAGATCTCGGTATTCTTTTGGATTACGCGCATCACCAAGCCAAGAATCGTTCATAGTCATACCTCCTGTGTATCCAATATTCCCATCAATCACTATCGCACGTCGGTGATTACGTGTCTGGTTTTTTGCAAACTCCCACGGAACTATAGTGAATGAATGGAATACTGCTATCTTTCCTCCCAAAGATTTGAATAGCTCAAATTGTTTTTTAGGAGTGTTGGTTGAACTACCATAGGCATCAATCATGATTCTGACCTGAACTCCTTGTTTAAGTTTTTGATCAAGATGCTCTAGAACTTGATCACTCATTTTACCATCGGTCCATATATATACCATTATATTGATGGAAGAACGAGCACCATCAATATCAGCCAAAAGTGATTTTAAAAAGACGTCTCCATTGTTAAGTAATGTTATAGAATCTCCTTGTCGAAGTGGCAGGGTTAGTGAATCTGAAAGCATGTTAATAAATGCTGGGCTAGATACGGCTGGTACTAATCCAGTAGTAGTGAATGTAGAAGGGCCGCTTCCGAGCGGTAAAAAGAGTACCAAAAGCACAGTCACAAATGAGATTGAACCGATAGCAAAAACAATTAACTCCCACCATGTGTAGATCATAAAATTTTTCTTTAACTTGCTGAGGGTATTTTTTATCCGAGTCGTTTCCATACAATTAAAATGTCACTACTATATGATGTCGTATCACATCTAACAATGTTACAGTAAAATATGCTACTATTTTACAATGAGTTTTAAACTCCAAACATTTATAAAAGAACGCTTCAAGCAGAATGTATTCACGGGTCTTCCACTAACAATTTTTATAATTGTTTTTATGATCCTCCTTGGGACTCTTATTGGCATTACTGAATCAATTGTCAATTCTCTACCAATAGTTAAAGTAGATGAGAACTTTGCCAACTTTCTCTATCATCTTCGTACACCATTTCTTGCACAGGTGTTCTATAATATTACACATATCGCAGATCAGATCACTGTTATAATTCTCGGCGCAGGTGCCCTCATCTACCTATTTTTAAAAAAGGAAATAGCCTATCTTTATGCACTCATTCTTATCTTTTTTGGAACAGAAGCAAGCGTCTATCTCATAAAAATAATCATCAATCGCCCCAGACCAATTGTCGACATTGCCTACTACATAGAGACGTCCCAATCATTCCCCAGTGGTCACGCTACAATTGCTATGGCCTTTTTTGGATTTGTCACATACTATCTTATACATCATAGTGCTATGAGAAACAAAAGGTCTATTATCTTAGTCCTCGGCACATTGCTTGTAATTTTGATCGGATTCTCCAGATTATATCTGGGGGTGCATTTCTTGAGTGACGTCCTCGGTGGATTTCTTATCGGCGGACTCTGGCTCGTGGTTGGGATTACCTTCCGCGAACGACATTTCTACAATTCCTCTCTCAAAAAAGGGGTGAGTTGACTTTTCGGATATAATCGTATACAATCGGATATACGGCATATATATGAATATATTATGAAAGAAAGATACGAAAAAAGAATACCGCTTACTTCCGAAATACTTGGGAAGCTCACCAAGATTGATGAGCTCAAGGGTCTTTGGCGTGGAGGGCTAAATATCAATCCTCAGATCCTCAAAAGGCTCATGAAATCGGTAATTATCACGAGTACGGGTGCTTCTACACGTATTGAAGGTGCAAAAATGACCGATGAAGACGTTGAACGCTTTTTGAATGCACTAAAATCCAATCCTCCGGAAAATCGTGATGAAGAAGAAGTTGCTGGATATGCGAATCTACTTGGTCGAGTTTTTGATAATTGGAAAAAGTTCAAATTGACCGAATCTACCATTCTATCCTTCCATGAAATCCTACTTCATTATTCAAAGAAAGACGATCTTCATAAGGGAAAATACAAAACGAAAGAGAATCTTGTCGTAGCAATTAATAGACAGGGTGAGCAAGCGGTGATATTCAAACCGACCGAAGCATGGCTGACGAAGAAAGAAATGGATGATGTTATCTATTGGACAAATGAAGCAGCTACTGAAAAGAAATTGCACCCGTTGCTTATCATCGCTAATTTCATATTTGAATTTCTCACTATTCATCCGTTTTCAGATGGAAATGGTCGACTTTCGCGTGCACTCACCAACCTATTGCTTCTACAAGCTGGCTACGAGTATGTCCCCTATGTCTCGTTAGAAGAGATTATTGAGGAGAGAAAAGATGACTACTATTTATCCTTGAGACGAACACAAAAACTTCATAAGACAGAACATGAAGATGTCACTGAATGGGTCAATTTCCTCTTGGATATTCTATTGGCACAGGCAAACAAGGCAAAGGAACTCATGGAAAATGATGACCCAACGAAGTTGCTTTCTCCGAGACAGACTGAAGTCTATGAGCTATTTGATATTATGAAGTCACTTTCAGTCATGGATATAAGTGCTAAGCTAGTCCACGTTCCACAAGTTACTATCAAGCAGGCGCTTTCCCGTCTAGTCTCATTGAAATTGATCGAACGAATTGGACTTGGAAGAAGCACACGATATACAAAGTCCAAGTAAGAATGATCATGGTCAGCATTCAATCAGTAGCCTTGTAATGAATCTACGTAAAAGGTAATATCGGTTTATGATCTCTCGAGAGGAAAGGGTGAGCATATTCTTATCTCGATTCAAAGGACGAAGCGATGTTTTTGCGCGTAGATGGCAGAAATGGGATAGTTCTATTTCTGGATATGCTCCTGTGTACACGGATTATAAGAAAAAGACTTATGAGCCATTTACAGCAGAATGGGCAGAAAAACATCTGTTAGGAAGCATAGTCATAGGTGTGTATCCGTTGTTACAAGACAATACATCGCATTTTATTGCGGCTGACTTTGACGGAGATGGTTGGAAAGAGTCGGTGAAAGAGTTTTATGGAGTCTGTAAGAAATACAATGTGCCTGTCGCCATCGAGAGATCTCGCTCCGGCAATGGAGCACACGCATGGCTATTTTTTACTGAACCGTATTCTGCATATAAGAGCAGGCAGGTCTTTCTAGCTCTTCTGCGCGAGGCAAATTCTATAGGTGAATTTGAGAAGAATGAGAGTTTTGATCGTCTATTCCCCAACCAAGATTATCTATCGGGTAAAGGCCTCGGCAATCTCATTGCCTTACCACTTCAGGGTGTATCTCGAAAAAATGGTAATAGTGTCTTTGTTGATCCAGAAAATGATTTTCAAGTTATCGATGATCAGTGGTCTTTTTTGAAAGATACGCGATTGTTGACCCCAAAAGACTTGGATGCTTTGCATGAAAAGTTAACCTCTGTGCCGATCATTCCTACTGATAAGAAAAACAAAAGACGATTAAAGAAAGGTAAAGGAGTGATAAATATCATCATTTCAAATACAATCCAAATTTATAGAGGTGAATTATTACCATCCCTCGTATCTTTTCTACGCGAAGAGCTTAATCTCTTGAACATCGAATATATCGTTAAAGAAAGAGCCGGTCTGCCAATCTATGGCTCCCCCAGATTCATTAACACCATTGAGGTTGAAGGCGAATTCGTTTCCGTTCCGCGAGGATTCATACTGGAATTGAGTAAGTGGTTAGATACTAAAGGTATCCATTATTCAGTCATCGACAAACGCATTACCGCTGAACCAGTACGATTTGCTTTGAAGACAACACTATTCCCGTATCAAGAGAAGGCACTCAAAACCTTCGCGAAAGAAACTCAAGGGGTTTTGGTTGCACCAGCTGGGGCAGGCAAGACGATCATGGGATTGGGACTCATATCGCAGAAAAAACAGCCGGCAATCATACTTACTCATCGTCGACAGATATATGATCAGTGGCTAGATCGCATAGAATCTACTTTAGGTATTCCCCGAACCAAGATCGGTCAAATATGTTCAATAAAGAAAAAAGAGACTCTGCCTATAACTGTTGCTATGGTTCAGACTCTCGCACGCATAAACGATTGGGGTAGAATATCTGAAAAATTTGGAACCGTAATCATTGACGAGTGCCATCATATGCCAGCAAAGATTTTTAGGAATGTTGTCTCTAAATTCAGAGGTAAGTATTTATTTGGCTTAACTGCGACGCCAGACAGAAAATACAACGACCAAAAACTCATTTCTGCATATCTTGGTCCGATAATTCATACAGTGAAGAAAGAAGAAATCGTTGAGCGACAAATTACAAGTGGCAGTACTCCTATTGATATTGTCCTAATTCGTTCGACTGACACAGAGATACCATTCGCTACAACTCCGCTTCACTTTCCGCTAATATCTAAGGTTGTATCCAATGATAGTCGCCGAAATGCTCTAATTGTGGCTGACATTATAAATGAGGCGAAATCCGGCAAAAGGTGTCTCGTTCTTACTGAGAGAAAAGAACATGTGGAAATACTTCAGGCATATTTAAGAAAGGATTTCGAGACGATAGCCTTTTCAGGAGACCTATCTGCGCGACAGCGAAAATTTGCTTTGCAGAAGATCAAGGGTGGCAGATTCGCCATATTGATAGCGACCGGACAAATACTCGGTGAGGGAACGGACATTGAAAATCTGGATATATTGTTTCTAGCGTTTCCAGTATCATTTCATGGAAAGCTTGCTCAATATGTTGGACGCATTAGGAGAGATGGTGGCGCCAAAAAGATCTATGATTATAGAGATACGAAAGTACCTTATCTTGATAAGATGTGGAAGAAACGAGCGACGTTTTATAGAAAAACTGATATCAGGATTGAAGGTGAAAATAGTCCCGAAACGGAACCTCTTGATATGTGACAGAGTCGCACAATAAGAATCCGAGAATCGAACTCATTTGTTAGCCGTATTTGACTCCTACCGATTGTGTAGCGTGGCTACTTTAAGTCATGCATCCGCATCGGCCTTGGGTGTGCGGGTTGTGGTACGAAGTTGGAACCATGATTGCAATGAATATACCCCAAATTTAAGCAAAAGAAAACCGCCCTACGAAGAGCCGCAAAGCGGAATTCATGAGGCGGTGCGAATTGGCTAGCTTGTAGAATGAGCCCTGTGGCTGAGTACCTGACTAGTCAACAGGAGATACTGCGTGTAACTCATCCACTGATTGCGAAATTTGACTTGTGTTTCCTGCTGAATTCCGAGGCCACACAGGTAATCCTTTGCAGTCTCTTCGGTAATGTTAAGCGACCGTAGTATCGCAAGTCCGACGTCGAGAGCAGTTTCGCAAAAACCTTTGCCTCGAATCAGATCGAATGTGATCACGAAACTCGTCTTTTGTTTCTCAACACGAGCACTCGTTGCGATCACCACTTGGGTTTCAAGCTTATGCTGCACCCAATCAGCCGGTTCCCATGTCGAATCCAGATCGCCCCCCATGTCATTCAGAAACAGTCGTGCCGTATGATCAATACCATCGGACATGATCTTGAGTCCCATGATATTACCTTTCATGCCTGAAGGACTTTCAAAAGGTAAGTCGTCGGCCACGAATTCGATTGTCGTAAGTGTTCGTCTCTTCATTGTCTGTTGCCACTTATTGGACTCCACACGTAATGCATGAAGTGATTGGAATTCTAACCAATTCTTTGGAAGCAGCAATTTAGACCCTATCAGGATTCAAATTGCCACTTCCAAGTTGTATCAAAGAACATAACTCTCAGGATTCGCGACATTTCTGTCGTAAACCCAGTTGAGTCCGGCAATACTTGAAGCATTGCCGGAAAGTTGTTGAGATAACCACTGCAAACTATTATCGCCACAGGACTACTCCAGTCCCATTTGCATAGCCTCGGCCTTGATGAGTCCATTGACAAACCAGCCAATCTGCTTCTTGCAGGTGATCGCCATCCACAGGAGAAGCGGAATAACGATCGGAAGGATCTGTGAGGCCGCCGTGTAGGTAATCATCTCTGCGGCCAAGAACCGCGGGAGGATGAAGATGTTGACGATGGCCACCATGGTATTCCAACAAGCGATTGCTAAGAACAGTTTTTTCATAATGTATATTCGTTGATTGTTCACTACAGTCTTGATCTCCTCAAAGAAGGGATCAATTCCTATAGTGAACTGAATTTGTGGTTATCTTTCAATGACCTTATCTCTGCTATAAGTATAGCACCTTAGGCTGTATTTGTCAATACTTTGACGATTCCGTCAAATATGTGTCATAATACGGCTCTGTTAAGCCGCCCCGTAAACTACAGCCGATATTCGCCCCCGCTCGACTATCTTTGGAGGTTAGGTGATTCATGGTTGCGGCAACTAGAAGCGGTGGATGTTCACTTCCCTCCATAGCGATTATTCGCGCCTTACATGTATGAAGTGTACCCTTGGTTGCGATTAGCAATTATGACCATATTCTATAAGAAATTATTTTCTCTCTTTTAATTCAACCTCCTCTTTAATATAATCAAATCTAACAATGAATTTATCGAAAAATCCTTGTTGACCTACTATTCCATAGGAAACAATATTCCCGCCCAAGTTCGGCATAAAACCTACTTCGGTTTCGAAAGATTTTTTACCTATCCTTATAGTCACTTTATGCTTGTAGTATAGAGATATCTTTCCACCCACACCAAAAACTTCTTTTATTTCACTATTACTTTTGTATATGCCTATATCCTCACCAATTTCAGAATCGAAGAAACAATGGTCGGATCCAGAATCAACCAGTACCTCATAGTCAACATATGCGCCTTTATATAAAAGCGTAACCGGTATTACTGGCCTTAAGGCGTCTCCGTATGACTTGTATTTGAATTTCATAAAGCGCCACCTGCAAAAGCTGATAAATTTGGCGGCATACGCGTGAAAATCGGATGATCATGGCCGTTTTTCAAAGCCATTTCTTTTGCTTCTTTCAAGGTCTTACCGTGACCAACCACAGTTTTTTCATCCTTGAGCAAAGCAACCCAAAGACCCTTGTATTTTTTGTAGATTTGCGTCCAATTTATTGCTGACATGTCATAATTGTAGCAACCAAAAGCACTTCGTCAATATTGACTCGATGATTCTTTAATACTCTAATCATATGTGCGGGTAGCGAGAATCGAACTCGCGTCTCAACCTTGGGAAGGTCGAATTCTACCACTAAACCATACCCGCGTCTTATTCTCACAAACCAAACACGTGCAACACTCTCCGCCACCACGAAAGTGACGAAGTCGCCGAAGAAGTGCTTGTGGAAATATTACCGACATTTGCAGTCTGTGAATCGTCAACAATAACTGCAACTTGCTCCCCTTGTTTGACTGCGTGATATTTTGTACGAATCTCCGTTTCTAAGCCCTGATCAGTTGATAGACGTCCAACTTTGCTGGCAACATCTTGTTGACGCGCAGTGAGCTTGGCAAGCTCTATTTCAGCTTGGGTGAGTTTGGCAGAACTAATATTTGCTTTGTAAGATATGTTCAAAACCGCTCGACCAAGTATGAATGCAAGCACAAGTAACACCAACAATGAAAGCGGCGACGCTATAAGCTTTTTCCAAATTGAACGGTTGCCGTATTTCATACCTTGTATTATACTATCCACTATGTTATTTCACCAAAATTCGCAAAAAGCTATACGCGTCACCATGATGGTTGTAGGTATATTGGTCATTATCAGTATGGTGCTGTTGTATTTCCCTGTTTGGAGGTAGTGAGAGGTCCGAACAATTCTCTACTCCCCTGACCTCATCATCTTCACAAAAACATCTTGAGGAATGGTTACCGAACCATGTTCTTTGAGGCGCTTGCGTCCTTCTTTCTGCTTCTCACGGAGCTTCATCTTACGAGTAATATCTCCTCCAGAAAGGGTGCCGGCGGCGTCTTTTTTCTTGCCAGAAATGGAACGTGAGGAAATGATACGACCGAGTGCTTTGGATTGGATTTTATAAGTAAATAGTTCGCGTGGCATGATAGCGTGCAGACGTTCGACGACTGACTCGGCTTCTTGTTCAGCCCGACGTCGCGAAACAACCCGAGCAAATGCTGGAACGACTTCATCAGCAACCAGCACATCCATACGCACAACATCAGCAGGACGATTTTCGGTAATGTCGTAAGAAATGGAAGCATAGCCAGATGAAATACTTTTAACTTCATCAAAGAAGTTGCGCATCAATTCGCGGAGCGGCATGAGCATTGTCAGCATGGTGCGATTGTCACCAAAGTTTTCCGTGCCGATAACTTCTGCCTCATGTTCGTAAAGTGATTTCATCAAGCCACTCAAATAAGCCGGCGGGGTGATAATTTTCATAGTCACAATCGGTTCTGAAATGCTGGCCACATCATGTTCATCAGGAAAAAGTGAGGGCGAATAAACAATGCTCTTTTTACCATCTTTCATGACGACGGTGTAAGTAATGCTTGGGTGCGTCACAACTAGATCCAGATTGAATTCGCGATGCAAACGTTCAGTCACAATTTCCATATGTAACATTCCTAGAAAACCGCAACGATATCCTTTACCGAGCGTGCCGGATGCTTCTTCTTCATAAGTAAATGAGGAATCAGACAAGCGCAGACGACCGAGAGCTTGTCGGAGTAATGCTAGGTCATCCTGACTTTCTGGGTAAAGCGACGCCCAAACAACTGGAGATGGACTCTTGTATCCAGCCAACGGTGGCAGTGTATCTTTGAGCGACGCGATGGTGTCGCCGACCGAAGCAATGCCAGGCTCTTTTATTCCGGTAACAATGTAACCGATTTCACCAGCACTCAATGAATCTGTTGGAGTATTGGCTGGCGCGAAAATTCCGACCTCGATCGGCTCAAATATTTTGTCTGCAATTTTAAATTTTAATTTTTGCTGACGGCCAGCTGTACCATTCATTACGCGAGTATAAACTATAACGCCAGTATGATTTGAATATTGAAAATCAAAAATAAGTGAGCGAAATTCATTTGTATTATCGGGTGAACTTGGCGCAGGAACTCGACGAATAACTTCATTCAAAAGATGCTCAACTCCTTCGCCTGTTTTGCCGGATACTTTCAACACATCTTCAGGTGAACATTCGAGTAATTGGCAAACTTCCGCGATAACTTCTTCTGTACGCGCCAATGGTGAATCGATCTTACTGACTGTTGGAATAATAGTAAGGCCTGCCTCGCGTGCCATGTTGAGGGTGGTAAGGGTTTGAGCTTGGACACCTTGAGTTGCATCAACAAGAAGAATGGAGCCTTCTACGGCCTTGAGGGAGCGAGAAACTTCGTAAGAAAAGTCGATGTGACCGGGGGTGTCAATGAGGTTGAGGACGTATTCCTGAGTGTTGCTGGCGTGCTCGCCAGCAACCGAATTTTTGCCTGACGCAAAAATTCGCCACTTCATTCTGACTGGCTGCATCTTGATGGTAATTCCCCTTTCGCGCTCCAACTCCATGGAATCGAGCACTTGCTCCTGCATTTTACGTTTCTCTATAGTTCCAGTTATCTCAAGTAAACGATCGGCAAGTGTGGACTTACCATGGTCAATGTGTGCGATTATTGAGAAGTTGCGGATATTGGCTGGGTTCATTGCTCATGCAATATAGCAGACTTCTTACATATGCTCCACTTCCGCAGGAGGAACTTTCGCCTTCCAGATCTTGTGATGGAACGTACTCCAGACTTCTTTCAATTCGGGATTTTTTAACATAAGGAGTACAAGAATACCGATAACCAAGCCAATCAAGCCGGCGAAAAAACCTTGGAAGAAAACACCCCAAGCTTTTGTCAGTGGAAATATGATTGCCAGCGGACGTAGACTCAAAAAAGCGACATATCCCATAATTACCGAGGCTGAAAATGAGTGGAAAAGCGTTGACAAGACTGGACGTGAAAAACTAGGAAACTTCTTTTGGAACATCCACCAGTGCAGAAATGTATTTAGAATTACGCCAATTGAATAAGCAAGCGCTAATACCAATGCACTTGTTCCAGTTTGACCGCTGACTTTTAATAAATCTTCAAGGAAGAACCTGAACAAAGGATACGCGAAAAATGCTTTGGTCAAGACATACCCGAGCACCACAATAACCGTTGCAGAAATAACGTTAATAAGAAGTGGTTTGGTTGTTTTGCCTTCGGCGTAAAATGCGCGCACAAAAAGCACAATCAGACTTTGACCAATAACTGAAATCATAAAAATCGCCAACGAGGCCGCGGTGAGACGCGTATCAGCCCAATCAAACGCGCCAGCACCTAGAACTGTACGAACGATTTGGGCGCGCAGAACTATAAACAAAACCATGATCGGTGTGGACCAGAAGATAATATGTCGCGCGGCGGCGATCATTTTTGCCAAAAATTCTTGGCGGTTGCCTTGAACATATAAACGTGAAAGATCCGGAAAAATCGCCGAAGAATAACTTGAACCGATAATGGTAAGTGGAACCGATTGAAGATTGAATGATAGACTGAATACCGCGATAGAACCTTTACTCATCAGCGAAGCTAAGGCCGTCAAAAAGAATGTTGCCAATTGGTTGGCTGACATTGTCACAGTGCGCGGCAATGACAATAAAATAACTTTTTTGATATGGACCCATTCGATTGCGCGAGTAAACTTTGGCAAAAGACGTGTTTGTAACATGAATGGTATTTGGATCGCCATGTGAAAAAAGGCGCCTAGAGCCACGCCGATCGCCAAACCAGAAATTCCAAAAATTGGATACAAAGCGACAATTCCAACAATGATACTAACATTATAAAAAAGCGGACTAGCGGCATACACCAAGAATCGTCTGTGCATTTGCGTCACGCTTGAAAATAGATTTGATAGACCGAGCAAAAATGGCGACAACAACATGATTCGAGCAGACAGAATAAGTTCTGGCAAAGAAGAATCATGCGCAAATCCTGGCAGTAATAATGGAATCAAATATGGTACCAACAAAAACGCAATGGCGCTGGAGATAACCATCAACGCGAAAAATACCGTGAAAATTGAGTCTGAAAACCTCTTACCTTCTTCACGTCCTTTTTCAAATCGTTCAATAAAAAATGGCAGGAGTACCGAGGCAGACACCAACGAACCGACTGACACGAAGATCAGATCAGGGATGCGAAATGCAGCATAATACACATCTAGAGAGTGTCCTGCTCCGAATGTGTATGCCAAAAGCTTGTCACGTACAAGCGCCAAAATTTGCGACAAAAACGCGAAACCAGCTAGAAGATACGCCGCCTCATGAAGACCGTGTATCTCTCTACCAATAACTGAAAACCACTTTTTTACCATTGAATGTCGTTGCTTTTAACAGAATTATTTCTTTTTTTCTTTGATGGGTAATGAGGAACGCTTCTCTGGAGTTGGAGTTACTGGAGGTTTTGCGTCAGCGAATGGCGACTTGCCTGCTTGCAAATTTGTCAGGATGAAAGAAATTTCTTGGTTGTCTGGATTGGTTTTTGCAAGGTTGGTAAATTGGGTTATTGCATCTGCCGTATTGTTGAGACGAGCGTATGAGAGCCCAAGGAAATACTGCGCATTGGCATAATCAGGCTGGATTTTTAGAACTGCTTCGAGCGCTTTGACGGCGGAAGTGTAATCTTTGTTGTTGTATTGGAGCAAACCAAGTTGGAATAATAGAGTTGGATTTTGTGGATTGATCTGAACAGCGACTTGGGCGGCGGTTATAGCTTCTGGAAGTTTGCCTTGTGCCGCTTCTATTTGGGAAAGAAGGAATATAGCTTCGAGATAATTGTTCTTGACCTGCAAAGCAACGCCGATCGTCTTCAGGGCATCATCTAATTTATTTTGACCTGCCTGAAGCTGTGCGAGATTCAAATATAATGATGGATTGAATGGATTGGTGTTGATAGCAGAAGTGTATGAATTGACTGCATTGTCATATGCCTTGTCCATGCGAATTTTTGTGGCAAGTTCGGAAACACGCGCTTCTGACACATAGTTGTAATAATTACTTGGATCATAAACAATCGCGGCTTGGGCGTATTTTACTGAAGAGTTAATGATACTGGAGACCTGTCCAAGAATCGCCTGCGAAGTTGAAGCTGGCGAATCAGAACGAATAGTAGATATGAGTTGAGTGGCTTGCGCAATACCAGCCTCCGCGCGCGCTCGGAGATATATATCTGACGCATCAAGTGAATATGCCCTCGCAAATGCGGTATCAGCGCCAACAGAATCATTCTGTGTAGTTAATGATTTTACACCTGAACCAAAGTACGCCAGAGCGGCAGTATTTTTCGCGTAAACAATACCCCAAACGATACCAACGACAATAAGAATAATAGCAACAATAGAAAAAACCTTATAAGAACGAAGTCCGACACGTGGAGCAATAATATATGGGCTAACACCGCCATATTTAACTACAGTCACAATAGCAATCGCGGTAACCACATATGTGTATAAGAGAATCGCGTGGGATGGCACTGATAAGATCGACATGACCCAAAGGAAAAAAGCGGAAAATGATGAAGAAATGATCGCAAATCTGGCGTGAGAATCTTCGGGTAATCGACATAATGTACGAACTGCCAAAATACCAAAAAATATCAAGAAAATCAGCCACGTTACGATACCAAACAATCCTTGAGTCGCGACATATGTGCCAAATAAACTAAAAGCATAACTGAACTCCGCGTTCCATGCGTTTGTGGAATTGATTGCCGCAGGTTTGTAAGCAAGATATGCCTGGCTAAAATGATTGGGACCGACTCCAAATAATGGAGCGCCCTTGATCGCGCCAGCATCGACGTCCAACGTTAATTGCCAAGGTAAAGTGAGAGAACTATACGTAATATTGAGTTTATCAGTCACAGGAACGGCAAGACGCGTATTGTATACAGACACTACACCAGCAATAACAAAAAGTATTAGAGGCAACCATGTTATGTGTTTCAAAAAACCAGTTATGCCTCCAGCGGCTGGGCGTGGTCGAATAATGCTGGTGTATATAGTAAACGCGAGCAATACTAGTGCGCCAACCATCCAAACAAGCACACTATTAACTAAAAACGCACTGATAAATGCCACAACGAGCAGTGCCCAGTACACTATCTTGACTCGACGAGATAAAGAAGGAAGAAACATCAACGCTGATAATGCGATAATCGCAATCATCATGGCGTATGTTCCAAGATCGTTCCACATACCAATAAGTGTCGATGTAGCTCCAGACAATACACCAAGCGACATAAAAGAAGGACCGAGCAATAGGCGTAAGCCGTGAAATACTGCCAAAAGAATAAATGGTACTGTTAGACTAAAATATACAACCATGACTCGTTCTATCTTGCGATACATCGCGGAGAATACAACCAAAGCACCAAGAAACAAAATTAAAATAAAACTCGCAACATTGAGTTCAAATCCTTGACCAAAAAAAGATTTAGCCAAGTGCACACTAGTAAAGGAAGAAATAATCAATGAAAGTACAATGAGCAAACTTGTCCATGTCACACTACGAGGAGGCAGAGTCAGTGAATGTTCCTTGTATGCAATCACACAATATAGAATTGCGGAAATAAGCGTGCCGAGGGCTATGAGTATTGTTTTGACGGCATCGATCACAATATACGGAGTTGGTAAAAATACCAGCGGTGCCAAAACGATTGTGGCCAGAAGAATGTAGAAAGCGCTTGATTCAAGCTTTGATATTTTTTGAGTTGTGGCAGTATCGACCGAAGTGGATCGTGTCTCGCCGGAAAATGATTCTGTATTCATATGTAGGTTTTTATAATTATTAACAATAGCTATTATAGCAACCCTACAGCAAATGCCAAATGGGCATAAAAAATCGCGTCCTTTTAGGTGCATGCGACGCGATTTGTCAGATGCAAAAATACCCCCAGTTTCCCGAGGGTATTTTTGTTTAGCCGTACCGTAAGCCGAATTCTGTTTATCCTCCTACGCACAAGGCTTCGGAGGACGGGCAACCATTTATCTAGGATGTGCATCACTGCACATCTCGAGCGACTCTTCCTACATAGCTTTACGCGACGTAGGACGCGGTCTTGCACTGAAGTAAGGATTTTGCCGTTGCACCCTCATGTTGCCATGAAGTTCATCCATTTATCCGCAAGCCTTTCGACCTACGAATGAACGGAGCCTTCGCCTTTCGGCTCGGGCGTCTCTGTTCGCACCTCTGGGTATTATCCTGGCAGGCGTTACCTGCTACTCGTCTGCATGATGAAAGCGATCGCTCATTCTCACCATGCCAGTGTTCGGACTTTCCTCTCTACGAAGCTTTACGCGTAGTAGAGCGGTTGTCTGGTACAGCTGTATATAATATACACTAATTGGCTATACTTGACAAGTTGTTAATTACTTGATATGTTTCTTTTGGCTTTACATGGGGTCTTATTTCCCCAAAACACGCTCAACAGAGCATTAAATAAGAGATCGTTGAAAGGAGAAGACGATGATAATATTTATCGCTAAAATGTCTGGAAAATGCGACAGCCAAAATAGGTTAGGAACTTTTCATGACAACATGACAACCACAAATCGCAAGCTCATAGAAAAAAATCTTCATGCGAATTGCGAAATGCACAAGAGAGAGAAATTGGTAGATTGGGTGTTTTTTAATCCAGAGTGCATAAACGATTACCATGGAGCCATTGTAGCAACCAAAAGATTACTGCTTCGAAACCGCCGAAGCCTCAAAGGAATTTAACTTGCATGATCAGAAAGGCCGCCCCTCGGGACGGCCTCTTTTTTAACCACTTTAGCTAGCTAAAGTGGTTGGCACGGGAGGTGCCTCCTCCCCTCTTCCCAGTTTTTCAAAGTGTCAACTTTTTTGACACTTTGATTATCCGACAAAAAAGACTACTGCTCAAAGCATCTAGACCACTAAAAACTCCGACTTGCGGCCTCTTTTTTTATTCGTCTCAATTAACTAAAATACCATTCTATTTTCATTTTTCCATCTTTCTTCCCCTTCTTTTCCCTACAACACCTCACAAACCCCAGCTACGCACGCCAACTCTTTTTTCAGATCTGTCTCATTCTGCTTCTCATAGGTAATGATCTTGGAATAATCAATGTGCTCGAGACGCTTTGACAACTCTTTGTATTTTTTCTCATCAATAGCCTCGTATGGAGCGAGCTTGTAGACATGGTCTTCGCGTGGCAGGAATGACAAGCCACCGACAATGTTCCAGTTCTCATATATCCAGTTCGCCACAGTGATCCATTCATCATTGCCGATAGAGATAGTCACTGAAGGATTGTGTTCGGTGAAATTTACCTTGACCATCTTCCAGTACTCGAGCTGTTCAAGAGCACTCAAATCATTTTTGAAAGTAGTTGTTCCCTTCGGAGATTGAACTGGAAATTCGAGTACGAAGGTCGTGGCATTCTCCATAGTCTGACCGACTTCTGGAAAATATGGCACACCCTGATCTTTGAGCATGCGGAAAAGTGAGTCTGTAGAAGAGATACGTGCGCGGCGAATATAATACTGCGAATGTCGAGGGTGCATGCCAGATGAACAATCGAATGTCTGTGAACCGTTGCCTGAAGGCTTGACGCAGGTGACCGCTGTTGACTCGCCAATACCGAAACGTTTTGCAAACTCCTTATTGACCTTGATCGCTTCATCACGAAGTCTTTTCATAACTTCTGGCTTCCTAACTGCTGGACAATCCCACTGACCAGTGATCGATACGCCAAGCAGACGCTCGCGATCACAATGTTCTCTCCATTCTTTGGAAAGATATTGAAAATTTGTGAGCATCGACTGATATGTTCCGAGGATTGCCGCAACGCGAATCTTCTTCATCAATGTCTTCTCTGTGTCTTCTGCTCGAGCGACCACTTCGGATAGGTTGCAAAACTGTTTTGATTGCAAGATGATCTCACCGCAAGGATTGACACCGAGCATGCCGATAACATGCTGACCAGATGGATCAAGATAGCCTTTGTATTCCTTCAAAACTTTGATACGGCGCTCTGGGAGAGTTGTGGCGAGTGATCCACGGTTGAATATGCCTCTTTCACCAGACCTACTCTCAATGAGAGCCATCCACTCTTTGAGAAACTGCTCATTTGTAGGCTTATTGACGTATACAGCGGAGTTATTTGCCAAAGAACGATGTGGATGAGTCATATAAAATGCGCCTTTCTTGGCATCACGAATCTCATTATCATCAAGATCTGACAGAGAAATGAGTGCACTACGACGAACACCACCAGCAACGATACATTCACCAACCATACATACAATATCGTGCACATCGACATTGCGCAGACGCTTGCCTTGGCGTTCCATCATCACTTGTCGGGTGAATTCTAGAAGACGCTGGAGAGGTGCTGGACCTGAAGCTTTGCCACCCATAACTTTGAGACGAGAACCTAGCGGACGGACGCGGGAAAAATCAAAATCAATATCTTTGCCACTTGCCCAAGTCGTAGCACCTTTGACAAATGCTTCACACCAGCCTTCTTTGGAATCATCAACAACATGAGTCTTAATCTTTTCTCCTGTCTGCATCAATATTTGGGGAAATTTCTGAACATTGGCACTCTCGGCGGAAAATCCGACACCAACACCGTTCATAGAGATATACATAATCTCGGAAATATCTTGAAAAGATTCTGGAGCGACATACGAACAGTTGTACGCGCAGACATTGGTGCGACGTGCGGCTGGTCCAGCGAATTGCAAGAGGCGCATCGAAGGAATCGCCGACTGCGTTAGGATGGATTCACGAATTTCTTTGTATTCAGCATCTTTCAACTTACTGCCGAGATTTTCTCGCATGAAACCAACATAGCGATCGACTGTCTCGATCCAAGTCTCGCGACGATTTTCTTGATCGATCCAACGAGAGTAGGTTCGATAGTAAACAAATTCGCCGAGCGCGTTTCTGAAATATTTTTTGGAGTCAGTAGCCATCTTGCGGACATGTTCTGGAACTTCAAAACCGACGGCGCGGAGCTTGGCGCGCTCTTCACGATACAAAACGTAGTGCTTAGCGGTCTTCACATAGTCTGCACGCATGAGTTCTGTTTCTACCAGATCCTGTGCACCCTCAACAGTCGGCAAAAAGTTAGAAAACTTCCTCTTGATACGTACCATTTCCGCGAAAACTTGTTGCGCAACGAGCTGTGCTTCTTCCATCGAACCTTCTTTGACGGTATTCATCCCTTTCCAAATCGCATTGGTGATCTTTTGCAAATCAAATGGGACGATACGACCGTCTCTTTTAATAATTGTGGGGATAGAAGCAACCTTGGCCGCCCCCTTTGTGGCAGTCTTTTTGTTTTTTGGCATACAAGTTTATAAACAGCTATGTGTTCACTTAAATTTTTTAATAATCGAACCGATGTGCTAATTCTTTTATTGTTTAGTCTCATTGTACCTCTTACTCATCAACAAAAAAAGCTGTGGATAATGACTTAGATCATAAAATTTGCTCTTGTCTATAACAGTCCTAAAAAACGACCGTAGTTCCCACTGCCATGCCGAACTTTTCCGCGATACCAGCATTTACCTCAAGTACAAATTGAATTTTTCCCGGCGGAGTGAACGTTTTTGGGTACGTTTTTGGAGAAATGTTGCTACTTACTCCGATAATTTTTCTACCACTATTGATCCAAACTATATCCAACGGAAAATTCATATCTTTCATCCAAAAATCTGGCTCACCAACTGTCGGAAAAATAAATAGCATACCTTTGTCAACGCCAAGAGAAGTGTATCCGCTCAAACCTTGAGTCCGAGTCTCGGGAGTTTTTGCAACGGCTACATAAAGAGTGCCTTTTGAAGTTTTTACTGGTGTTAATGAGGAATTATTTTTAACTGTTGGTGTGGTTGAGGCTGTTGGAATAATTTTTTTAGAAGTTGGTGCCAACAACGCATCTATAATAGTAGAAGACGCTAACCATGCCACTGAAGCCTGATTTTCTTTATTACTAGCAGTTAATGAGCTTGATGCAGTCGCGGATGCGATATATTCCTGTAATGTTGGAACCGCATGGACTGACATGCTCTCTTGTGCCACATAAAAAAGAATGCTGATACCGATAATGATGACGCCAATTGTGGTAATAGTTCGCATTGTAAAATTTATTCCGTGTGCTAGCATTTTAGCATATCAGCATAATTACACATCATATATGGAAACTATCAATTTGTGGTCAATCTTAGTCGCGTCAGTCGTCGCGTTTGCTATCAGCGCGGTTTGGTACTCACCAATTCTTTTTGGTAAAGAGTGGATGTCGCTTACCAACATTAATGAAAAGGATATCGCTATAGCAAAAACAAAAGGTGTTACTCTATTCTATGTGATTCAATTTATTTTTACTGTGATAAGTTTTTGCGTGCTCGGATTTGTAATGAGTGCACTCGGAACACGAACCGCAAGTGATGGAGCTTTCCTTGGCTTGATCGCATGGGTTGGTTTCGTACTTCCAGTCGGTGTATCGAACTTGATGTGGGAAAAGAAACCCTTCAAGTTGGTTCTCATCAATACCATAAGCACTCTGCTCACGCTTGTTGTCGGTGGAGCGATTATTGGGGCTTGGTAAATATTGGTGCGTGGTAGAAAGTTTTGGAATTGATATTCCATACCTCAATCACCTTACTCAAAACCCAAACCACTTACCAAACAACCTTTTGAAAGCATCCCAAATCGAAGCAGGTTGAGTGTTAATCGGTGCAAGGATAGTGATAGTCCCCACCTGATACCTATACTGAGTTGGGTTTTCAGTTGAGACGTTCGGACCAGCAATGAGGGTGGTAACTCTAGGAACTCCATTATAGAG
>ORMF012343761.1_pt1 | contig 22232 bp, 22 predicted proteins | sample 1779871 | NCBI WGS metagenome assembly ORMF01 (sample SAMEA104232316, study PRJEB22302) | groundwater metagenome | biome: forest; feature: aquifer; material: groundwater | place: USA | collected 2011-08-07 | depth 5.4 m | reverse complement strand
CTTTCCTTGCGGAAAGTTCGAGCAAGGATTTCTGGACGAGTACGGACCCGCCCAGGTAGGATTAGGTCCTCCTTTCGCAAGAAAAGACCGCACCGTTTGTGACTTAGCCAACAACACCTGCGGTTCACGCCACACACACGCTGACAACCGTGTCAAATTTGGTAAACTAGGCAACCCAAGGTGGCCACTTTTTGGCAACGTTGCCACCTTTTGGCAACCTTGCCAGTCGCTGGCGGGCTTTGCCCGGCGGGCCCTGGCACAAACAAGCGCGCTGCCGACCCGCGAGCAGGCAGATCAAGCAGGCGCCCAAGAAACAGACTTTTGTGCGCCTAGAAATCGTCGCCATAATGCGAGGTCGTTGAAGTGGCGCAAGACCTGTCTCACGACCTAAGTGCCTGGGCGAATGCCTTGGAGGTACAAGGCGCCAAGTGATCGGCATGGTTCAAACCCGGGTAAGGTAGCCGTGGATGCGTTGGCGAAACGCATTTGCGGTGCTGCGCCATTCTTGTGGGGCAGACATTCCTGTCTGCCACTGAAGCCGCTGAATACGCAGGCAGACAAGAATGTCTGCCCCACAAAGACCAGCCGATTCCACAAGTTTGGCGGAGAAACGCATTTGCTAAACCAACGATTGCAAGATTCCCGGCCTGGGGATAGACTCAATCAAGTGTTCACCGTGCGGAGACGCAAGCGATGCTGAACATTGGCAGTTTCAGAACCCGCGATTGCCAGGGAGTGACTCGGCGGGCATTTGTCCGCGCTGCTTGTGCCGCGCCGTTCGCCTGGCAACTGGCGGGCACACACGCCAATGCGGCTTCGACGGCTCCAAAGGCTCGCTCGGTCTTGCTGGTCTGGCTCGGCGGCGGCCCGAGCCATCTGGACCTCTTCGACCCCAAACCACAGGCGCCCATCGAATTCCGTGGACCCTTCACGAGTATTGCCACGCGCACTCCAGGCGTTCGATTCACCGAACTACTGCCGAAGCTGGCGGCGCGCAGCGACCGCTTCTCCCTGATCCGCACCAATGTCAACTACAACGGCGGGCATCGGCCGGCTGGTTCGATTGCCTTTACCGGCTCGGTCGCCTCGGATGGCGGCGAGGATTCGGGAGGCACGCCCGGCCGTTATCCGCCCCATTTCGGCTCGATCCTCGCCCGGCACCGTGGGGCCGGGCAACTGCCGTCGTTCATCTCGCTGGCCCGCGGGCCGATCGGGGACGGCGTGGGGCCGAATTTTGGCTTTGGCGGCGGCAAGTGGGGCAGGAACTTCGATCCGTTCATGGTGAGCTGTTCCGAAGAGGGGCGGGTCGATATTCCCGATTTGCAATTGTTGGACGGCCTGACGCCGGCGCGACTAGCCGACCGCCGTACTTTACTCGACGGGCTGGATCGGCTGCAACGCCGTGCGGACCAGACCAACCACCGGCAATGGGACAACCTCCACGGGCGCGCGTTCGGCCTGCTGTCTTCGCCGGAAGCACGCCAAGCTTTCGATCTGTCACGAGAGCCGGCGCGCATGCGCGAAGCCTATGGCCACACGTCATTCGGTCAGAGTTGTCTGTTGGGTCGCCGGCTGGTCGAAGCCGGCGTGCCGTACGTGCAGGTCAACTGGAGCCAATACGTGGAGGTCTTCTATCCGTTTTCGGACTACGGTTGGGACACCCATGCCGACAACTTCGGATTGTTGGCCGACTGGCACGGCCCGCTTCTCGACGGTGTTTTCTCAACGCTGCTCGACGACCTGCACCAGCGTGGGCTCTTGGATACGACACTGGTGGTGCTGATGGGCGAGTTCGGCCGGACGCCGCGGATCAACGGCATCGGTTCGCGCGACCACTGGCATCCGTGCTACTTCTCCGTCTGGGCCGGCGGCGGCGTGCGGCCGGGCCGGGTCATCGGCGAAAGCGACCCGCGCGGCGAGCATCCCGCCACCGAGCCGATCACGCCCGCCATGGTCGGCGCCACGATCCTGGACCTGGCGGGAGTTGCCTCCGCAGCGCGCGCCCAACTCAATGTGCTTGAGGGAGGGAGGGTGATCGATGGACTCCTCTAGACCGACCGTAGCCGACGCAGCTTGCGTCGGCGCGACGGCAAGTTCGCCGACGCAGGCTGCGTCGGCTACGACCAACGAGCCACGACGCCTGACGCACGATGGCAAACGAAAAATCGCTCCGGCGTTCATCAATGCCCAGGAATTTGCCGTTGCGGTCCACGAGTCGCCCAACCTCGTGGCGATCATACGTTGTCGGCTCACCCCCCCAGCCCCCCCTTCGCAAGGGGGGGAGAGGGGGGGTACGCAAGAACGGCTGCATCCGACGGTGACCGCGCATCAATTCGACCCCGCCTTTTCCCGCGATGGACAATGGCACGCCTACGTCATGTCGGCAAACAGTCCGCAAATGGTGCTGGTGATCCAGGACCTCCGCACGCGCCAAGAACGGATGTTTCGGCCACGCGAAGCCAGGGCCACGGCACGCTGCCCCACGTTCTCCGCCGATGGCACGCGCGTGGCGTTCAGCCTGTCCGACATCGGCGGTCATCATATCGCTTCGGTGAATCTGCAAGGCAGCGACCTGAAACTGCTCACCAATTCCATCGGCCTGAACATCGCGCCGGCCTACTCGCCCAGCGGCGCCCAGATCGCCTTCAGTTCGAGCCGCGACGGCCAGTTCGAGATCTACGTCATGGACGCGGACGGCGGCAACGTGCGCCGTCTGACGCGCAGCCCCGGTCTGGACACGCGCCCCGCCTGGTCGCCCGATGGCCGGCGGCTTGCCTTCACCAGCAACCGCGATGGCCGTTACCAAATCTACGTCATGAACGCCGATGGTTCCGGCCAGCGCCGCGTGCGTGACCATGCGGGCCGGGACGATTACGCCACCTGGCACCCGGACGGGCAGCATCTTCTCGTGGTCTCCGAACACGCCGGCAAGTCTGATCTTTATCTCTTGGAAGTCGCCGCTTAGGGGCAGTGGTACAGTTTGGCCCCAGAAACCCGGTTTCTGCAAGAAGTCGGGTTTCTGGCCTCCACACGCAGCTTGATCGCCGCCTCCAACTCCCGCACGGGCTCTTGATCCAGTACCAAGGAGTTGATCGTCGAGTCGGATAAATGAAGGTTGTCTTGACTACAATATGGCTAATTCGAATTCGCGCTTGAGGCGGAAACGGTCCACCAAGGAATCGACAATCGTGCCGTCGCAAAGTTCTCAGCCATGGTCAAGCCGGCGCTGGGCATCGCGCAAGAAACATCTGCGGCCATCACGGAAAATTGCCTGGGAAGACGTTGTCAAAGCGACTGGAGAAAAGCATGGATGGGCGCGCTATGCGCGCAATCTCCCCATGGCGATCGAAGAAATTGAGCTGAGCTGCCTGGAGAATGGGATAGAATTACCACAGCAGGGGCTGGTGCGACGCTTTTGGCGTGAGTTTGCATTCAGCGTCGGCGCCAGCGAAGGTGAGGAAACCACCCTGGTTTATGTCGAATGGCACAGCGCCGGCGACGTGCATGGCCGGCCAATCACCCGTGCTGAACTCATCCGTAACAAAGGACTGCCGCCATGAGACCGAACATTGCCAACGCCGTCGTCCGCGGCGAGCTACACGCGCCCACGGAGCTAGCACTGCTGACCCAAGACATGCTGGAGGTCGAGCTTTCCAACGGCGTCGTCATCGACGTCGGTTGGTATCCGGAACACGATCCGAGCGGCGAATACGGGGTTGTCGCATTTCAGGGGCATCCCGACCGGCCGATTGGCAAGCCCTACTACACGAAAGACCCCAAAGCGGTCATCGCCAAGGTCGAAACACTCGCGCAAGACACCCTGCGACGCAAGAAAAAGGTTGCGACGTAAGCGGCAGTTCATCATGCGCGACAATCCACCAGCCAAGGTGCAAGGGACGGACGATCCCAACCGCCATTCTTTTTTCAGTCCTTCTTCAATTCCCCCTCAACCTCGCGGCGCAGGGTGCGGTCGATCATCGCGTCTTCCCAGGAGGCGTCTTTGGGCAGCACGGCTTTGGCGAACCACTCGCGGGCTTGATCCCTGTTGCCGAGTTTGTGATGGGCCAGGGCGAGGAAGTGGCAGGACCAGATGCTCGGCCGTAGGACAGGACTCCGCTCCTGTCCGGTTGTTCGGACAGGAGCGGAGTCCTGTCCTACGGGGGCCGCCTGACCGTGTAGCTTCTGCGACTTCGTCAACTCCCGCACCGCCCCTTGATAATCCCCCGCCCGATACAGCGCCCCGCCCAGCACCTCGTGATTCTGCCAACCCGCCGGCCACTGGTCCGCGGCCCGCTGCGCCCGCACCATGAACCCCTTCGCCGAACGGCCGCTGTCTTGGAGCAGGATGCCGGCGAAGGGGGCGCCATCGACGAAGGCGGTTTGGGCTTTGCGGCCGGCGTCGAGGCCGTGCCAGCCGGCGAGGGGTGCGGGCTCGGCGCCGAGGACCTCATTCACAGATACTCGACGTGGTTCCGCATGCTTGCACGGTCGAGCACACCATGCACTAGTGTAGGGTCAACTTTGATTTTTTGGGTACAGATGGTTCAGTTTCGTTCGAGAATCGTCGGTCGTGAACTGCAGTGAACCCCAAAAAACAAAGTTGACCCTACACTAGAAGCAATGCCTGGATCAATTGGCCGACGCTGTTCTTCTGTTCCGGGCACCAAGCGATGCCGGCATGCGAAACGCCGGATTGGTGCAAAGCCAGAAAGTCGGGATCGAAGGAAACCAGCACGCGTTCCTCGGCCGTAGCGAATGCCAACTGTTCGGGGTCCAACAAACCGCAACGCCCCGCTTCCTGGGCGGTCAGCACGTCGACACCGTGGCGTCGAAGTCCTTGACTCGCGGGTGCCGGAAAATGTTGGTCCATGAAAAACCGAATGGGTTCAGTCACCGCGTTGCTCCCGGAGTTCACCCGGAATCTTGGAAGGAATGGTCGCTTTCAGCCAATCAGCCCATTGTTCCGATTTGCGAAACTCGTCCTCGATCTCCTGACGGTTGTCGAAGTAGTAGGTGAGCGCGGCATAGACGTCGGCCAGGGTGATTCCGGGAAACATTTCCACGATCTCTTCCGGGCAGTAGCCGCGCTTTTCGTGCCAGGCCACGATGTCCAACACGCGGATGCGATGGCCTGCGATGCACGCCCTGCCGCCGCAAACGCCAGGTGTCTTTTCGATGTGTTTGACCAATGTACTTTCCATGGAATCCTCCTCTGCCGTGCATTGTAACGGCTCGACCCCAGCATTTCTGGGAAAAAGTCATTGCTTCCGCATCGCTTGTGCCACCTCGCGGCGTAGGGTGCGGTCGATCATGGCGTCTTCACAGGAGGCGTCTTTGAGCGGGGCGAGTTTGATGAGCCGATGGCGGGCTTCGTGGTCTTGATTCAGCTTCGCACGGGTAATGGCGAGGAACGGAGCCAGTCGTTGAGCCAGGCAAGGGCAGAGAAAGGGCGACTATAAACGCCAGCCGAGACGGGTTTTCTTTCGTCGGACCAACAACCCGAGCATGTGAAACAATCCGACGAAGAAGTAGTAGTATAGTGCGATGGATGAAAAAGAAACAACCAACGCCACCCGAATCAGCGCCATATCTCCCAAAAGCTGACGGGTTGGGTCATGCCTTGAATATGCGGTCAAATTCGTCATTCCAACATCAAGCACCAGCACGCCGAAGACCAAACCCCCGAGCAGAACGGTGCAAAAGGTCATCCAAAGGAGACACAGCGTCATCTGCGGCCAGCAAATCAAGGTCCAGCGTGCAACCCTAAATGGCTTGATAGCCAAGGAACATGTCGTGCCGGCAACAGTCATTGCCATGAGGTAATAGTAAGCCGAGCCGACGAGGAAAGCGATTGCCGCGATCAGACCTGGGACGAGCATGCCTCTTTCTGGGATTTCACCGGTGCTGACGTAGGACAAAGCAACGCCAACGCTCCCTGACAATAGCAGAGCGAACAGAGCAACCAGGAGGCCAAACATGAGCGAAATGATTAAAGAGGCCACGCTGAAGCACCCGGTCAGAAACCATCCTGGGGTGTACCAAGATCGCTCCCGGGAAGCATGACTGATCATGGCCAGGTAATATTGGCCGAGAATTCCTGTGATCAGCAGATGCACTAAGAGTTGCAGCAAGATGCGCAACACGGGGCTCAACAGAAATGGGACGAACAACCATCCGAAGCAAAACAAGCAGGACAGGCCTGCGATGGCCAACAAAAGCGAGAGGCCGGTCAGGGACAAGGCGCCGGAGATGACGGGGTTCCATTGGAATGGACTGCTGAGAATGTCGGACCAGTAAACCGGGTTGCGTTTGACTTTTTCGATCGTCCTGCCCCAATCGCACAAATCGCAGAAGGGCTGATCCGGTTCCAGCGTGGCTCCGCAGTTCGGGCATTTCCGATGCAACTGCGATGACTTGACGGTAGCTGTCACTCGTTTTCTCGCACTATCTGATTTGGCGCCTGTCGAAAAGGCGCCAGGCGGCAGCGAAGGAGGTTTGGCAAAAGAGGGCCGGTCCTTTGCCGCCGGAACCATCTGGAACGAGGCGTCCCCAGACGCAGCCGGCGGTGTGGCGGCCTGACTGCCATCACCGGTTGCCGCGGGAATGGGCTCGACGAAGTCATCCGTGAGAACTTCTTGTGCTTCGGCGGACTGGGCCGCGTCTGGGAGAAGGATGCCGTTGACGTGAATAGTTTCCGGCTCAAGTGGCGGCGGCGCTTCCGGGCGTAACGCTGAATCGGCGGCAGTTTCCACGAGTGGAATGGGTTTGTCCAAAGGAGCGTCAGGCCCGGAAGAATCAAGGGCCAGCGGCGCTAGCTGCGCTGGTTTTGGCGTTGCAAAAGGTTCGACGATTTCCGGCTCCGCACGATTCTTGCGGAGAAACCGTTGTCTTACCTTTTCCTGACCCACGTACAGGACAATGTTCTCGCCCAGGCACATCAGCCGGGGAATTGCGGTAAAGGTCGTGTGCTTTTCGCAGCGCCGCAATCGGAGTTGCACCTGCATTTCGCCGCGGCCGACATACCCAATCACCAACCCGACGAGGAACAGCAGCAACAGCCACCAAGGGGTCCAAAACCAAAGACTCAAAATGACGCCGGCCCCCAACCCCGCCAACGGGGCCCAGAAAGGCCAGGCAACATCAGGCACCGTGCGCGTTTCAGACTGCTCATCGGCGTCCGTCTTCGCGCCGCACATTACGCAACAATTGGGCAAGCGGATTTCCCAGCCTCCCTCAATCTTTTGTGCTGTCTCGTAACTCTCCTGCGCCGACAGGCGAATCTCCCGGTGCCGGTCGGGCGAAACATGCTTGTGGGGAGTGTGCTCCAAAAAACGCTGCCACAGGTCGTGCCGGTGCGTCCAGTAATACGTCGCAACTTGGGCGACGGCTCTGCCGACCGTTTGGAAGGTGCGGTTGGACCACTTTCCCGTCTCTCGCCAAAATTCCTTCCACGGACTGGGGCTTGGAGTTGCCGCCCGTGAATCCGCTTGTGGCGATTGCAGCGAAACCGGTTCCGGCACGTCCAGCGGCACGGCCAGCGGAAGCGGCGACGGCCCGACGGCTTCGGCTGTCGGTGACCCCGATTCGGCCGGGTGGATTGGTTTCGCTTGGGGAAGCGGTTCGCCAGTTGTTGGGCTGGCTTGCTCCAGGCCGCGAGCGACCGGATCGGCTCCGATGGAAGTGCCGCGCATGGTTTCCTTGACTACAAAAGTTGACTTGCACGCCGGGCAGCGAATGCGCTTGCCCACCATTTGTTCCGCGACTTGGAGTTTCTGGCCGCACGAACAAGAAAAAACCTTCGTCATTGGTTCTCTCCCGAAAAAGGGCAGCTTTCCACGACGGTTCGGCCTTAACTCCCTGCCATTCGTATTGCAACCGGGATCCGGCACCGCTCGGCCGGCTTGGCTGTTTTCGCCGGGGTACGCCGGCAGAGGTCGCCGCGCAGTTCCCGCCGCTACGGTTGCAGGAACATTTTGCACGAGTCGTTGGTTTGCCGCAGCCAGGCGTACAGCCAATCCTTCATGAGCGCGGGCTCGTCCGGGAACAACGTATGCGCCGCGCGGTCGCGTCGGAGCCGTGCTTCGGGCCAATCCACGTCGGCCCCCATTGCGCTCGAGCGCGGCAACACCTCGGAGCAGGCCGGCTCAAACGCGGCCAGCAGGGCCGGCGCCGCGTGCGGACTGGCGTCGAGCAAAACGTGCGTGTCGGAGTCAACGGCTTTTTGCTCGAGCAGAATCTCGCCGAGCGTCTTATCCTTGGCCACCACCCAGGCGTTGAACGCGGCCAAAAGTTGTTCGCGCGAGATGAAGTTGTTTTGCAGGGCGAGGATGCCGAAGAGCAAGTTGCGGTCGGCGTTGGCAGCCATGGGCAGGGCCCTCGAAGCAGAATCGGGATGGCGCCCATGAGAATAAACGATGGGGCAGCGAAGGCAAGCGGGAAGTGGCAAGGATAGTAGACCGCACACTCCGTGTGCGGCATTCCGCACACGGAGTGTGCGGTCTACTTTATGCAATACAGATACTCGTACGTCCGTAAGAACAACTCGCCGTTCGACACCGCCGGCGCTGCGTACATCTCTTCCTTCAATTCGTTCCTCGCCAGCAGCTCGAACTTCGGCCCGGCGGCGAGCACATAGGTCGTGCCGTCGTAGCCGCTGACGTAGAGGCGATCTTTCGCCACGAGGAGCGAGCCCCACAGGTTGTCGCCGACGCGTTCTTTCCAGATGAGGTTGCCGGTCTTGGCGTCGAGGCATTCGACCGTGCCCGGCGCGTTGGCGAGGTACAGCCGGCCTTCGTGGATGACGCCGCAGCCGATGCGCTGCGGATTCTTTTCCACTTGGCGCCAAACCGTGTGCGTCTTGGTGACGTCGCCCTGGCCCCCCGGCTTGATCGCCAAGAGTGGTCCGTTGTGGCCGGAGATGCCGACGATCAGGTCGTGCTTGGCCGAGACGATCGGCATGGCGTAGATTTCGCTGCCGAGGCCTTTGCAGGTCCACAGCTCTTTGCCGGTCGCTGGGTTGTAGCCTTTGAATTCACCTTCGCCGAACGGCGACCCGGTTTTGGACGGGAGGGCGGAGGCGAAGGGCATGACCATTTCGTCGCGGCCGTTTACCTTCACGATCATCGGCGTGCCCCAGGAACCGAAGACAGGGCTGTTGATCGCGAGTTCTTCGCGTTGCCACACGGTTTTGCCGGTCCACTTGTCAAGAGCGATCAGGAAGGTCGGCTCGCCGGGGCCGTGGGTGATGATCAGCAGGTCCTTGTAGAGAATCGGACTGCCGCCGTTGCCCCAGCGATGCAGGACCGGCCCTAGATCGCGGCGCCACAGTTCTTTGCCTTGCAAATCGCAGGCCACGACGCCGGCCGAGGCGAAGTGGGCGTAGACTGCCTGGCCATCGGTCACGGGCGAGGCGGAGCAGGGAGGATTCTGTTTGTGGGTGGTTTCGATGGTGGAACAGGGAAGTTCATGCTGCCAAAGTTTTTTGCCGTCGCCGCGCTGGAAAGCGATGAGAGCGCGGCGTTTGCCGCCGTCGAGGGCCTGCGTCAAGAAGACGTGATCGCCCCAGATGATCGGCGTCGAGTTCCCCGGCCCCGGCAGCGCGACTTTCCAGCGAACGTTGTCAGTGCGGCTCCAGGTGAGCGGGGCGGACTCGGGGGTGATGCCGTTATTGTTGGGGCCGCGCCAGGCAGGCCAGTCTGCGGCATGGGCAACAGAGCAGTAAGACGCTGCGACAAGGATTGTCCATTGCAATCGTTGCATGCGATAATATCTCCCAAAGTGAAGACCGGACGTACGAGGGCAAGTGGGCCCCAGTTGTTTTCTTCGCAGTCCAATCCTCGGCGGCGCGGCTGGCAATACTAGAACAGATCCAGTACGATTCGCAACGACTTGTCGAGTTTTGACATCGAGGCAGGTTTCAACCGTCCCAGTTTCCTGGCGAGACGCGATCGATCCACTGCGCGCAACTGATCCGGCAATGTGACGCTCGGGCTTGTCAATCCGCCTTCGGGAGGAAGAACCAGGACTTGGTCATACTCGGCCGTTGGATGCGATGTTAAGGGAACGACAATGAGCACCCAATTTTCCCGATTGTAAAGATCACTGGTCACAACCACGGCCGGGCGCGTCTTTTGCACCTCATGGCCCACGGTTGGATCCAAGGTGACCAGCCAGACGTCGCCGCGTCGTGGAGTTGGCGTTGCCGCCATGCCTTACTCCTTGCCGTTGGGAATCCGCTCCCACATTTCGCGATCAACTGCTTGCCATTCGTGCATGAGTCGTCGAGAAGCATCCCTTCTTTTGCGAATCGCGGCTCGAAGCCGGGACCGGTCCACCACTTCATTTTTGACCGGCAAAGTTCTGAGAACAGGGATTCCATCGATCTCCAATAAGGAGCCGTGAACATTCGCACCGAGTGCGTGAATGAACTGTTTGATTTTCTTGTCTTTCTTGTCCAAAGCAATGCGCTTCATGGCTGGTATACCTCCGCTAGTGCTATGTCACACGTCGAATGATGGATCACAAGAGCCGCGCACGAAGTAAGCGGCTGCGAGTGGGCCGCTTACTTCGTGCGCGGCTCTTACTTCTGGCGACTCATCAATTCATGCGTGACAGAGCACTAGGCACACTCCGTGTGCCGAATTCCGCACACGGAGTGTGCCGTCGACTAATACCGATACCAATCCGCCTTGAACGGGCCGTCCGGCTTGACGCCGAGGTAGTCGCCCTGCTTCTTGCTGAGCTTCGTCAACTTGGCGCCGAGCTGGTCCAGGTGCAGGCGGGCGACTTCTTCGTCGAGTTCCTTCGGCAACAAGAAGACCTTCTTCTCCATGTTCTTGCCGTCTTTCCACAGCTTCATCTGGGCCAGCGTTTGATTGCTGAAGCTGTTCGACATGACGAAGCTCGGATGGCCGGTGCCGCAGCCAAGGTTGACGAGCCGGCCCTTGGCGAGGACGATGATCCGCTTGCCGTCGGGCCAGATGACGTGATCGACTTGCGGTTTGATTTCTTCCCAGCGAAGATCGTCGAGGCCGGCGATGTGAATTTCGCTGTCGAAGTGGCCGATGTTGCACACGATGGCATTGTGCTTCATGTGGTCCATGTGCAGGCGCGTGATGACATCGACGCACCCGGTCGAGGTGACGAAGATGTCGCCGAACTTGCAAGCGTCGTCCATCGTCACGACCTGGAAGCCTTCCATGCAGGCTTGCAGGGCGCAAATCGGGTCGATCTCGGTGACGAAGACCGTCGCGCCCGAGCCGCGGAAGGCCTGGGCGCAACCCTTGCCGACGTCGCCGTAGCCGCAGACGACCGCCTTCTTGCCGGAGATCATCACGTCGGTGGCGCGTTTGATGCCGTCGATGAGGCTTTCACGGCAGCCGTAGAGATTGTCGAACTTGCTTTTGGTGACGCAGTCGTTGACGTTGATGGCGGGGAAGAGCAGCGTGCCATTCTTGACGCGGTCATAGAGGCGATGCACGCCGGTGGTGGTCTCTTCGCTGACGCCGATGATGTTCTTGGCGATTTTGCTGTAGAAATTGGGATTGGTACGCAGCGTCTTCTTGATCGAGGCGAGCAAGATGGCGCCTTCCTCGGATTCGGGGGCGACGTCGAGCACCTTGGGATTCTTCTCCGCGTCGCAGCCAAGGTGAACGAGGAGCGTGGCATCGCCGCCGTCATCGAGGATCAGGTTCGGGGTGCCGCCGTCGGACCATTGCAGAATCTTGTGCGTGTATTCCCAGTATTGTTCGAGCGTTTCGCCCTTGGCGGCAAAAACGGGCGTTCCTTTGACCGCGATGGCCGCGGCGGCGTGGTCCTGCGTCGAGTAGATGTTGCAACTCGCCCAGCGAATGTCGGCGCCCAGGGCTTGCAGCGTCTCGATCAAGACGGCCGTCTGAATCGTCATGTGCAAGCTGCCGGCGATGCGTGCCCCCTTCAAAAGTTGCAGCGGTGCGTACTTCTTGCGGATCGCCATGAGGCCCGGCATCTCATGCTCGGCAATGGCGATCTCCTTGCGGCCCCAATCGGCCAGCGAGAGATCGGCGACCACGTAATCGGCGGCCGGCTTGATTTTCTTCGTCTCGGTCTTGGCCCCCGTGCTCTTGGCGCCCATTTTCGTGAGGGCTTTTTTCGCGATCACCGGCATGCGTCGATCTCCTGGAAAAAACAACAGCGCCGGCAGCGCCGGCCGGCGTGAGTGGGCCTGGAAACCACGGGCTTATGATAGCTTTGGGGCGAAAAAAAGGCGATGGACAAATGCGCAATCCATGTTCCCGCATTGGCGCACAACTCATGCTCGCGACTGCCAATGCTTAGGATGACGGCGACCGTGGACGACAGCAAGGACCGTGACATGCTCCAAATCAACGCGATAGTACACGACGTACGGGAATCGGCCCATCACCGCGCGGCGCACATCCTTATAAACCTTGGCGTGCATTTCCGGCGTTGGCACGAGGCGGACAAACACGTCTTCCACACTTTCAAGGAATTCGTCACCAAGTCCCTCGCGTTGCAGATCGTACCATTCTTTGGCCCGACGGAGGTCGTCCTCGGCCTCCGGACGAATTATCAGTGACCGGTTCATGGACCACCTTGCAGACGGGCCTTGACTTCTACCCAGGGCGCACCGGCCTGGGGATTTGCCTCGCAAGCGGCCAAACGGCGATCAAGCTCATCCTTGTGCGACTGAGGAATCCCGAGCGTGGCCAGTTCCTCAAAGACAATCGCGGCGATGAAGTCTTGCTCGTCATCGGGACGCTTTTGAACTTCGGCAACTGCTTGTTGCAATAATTGCGTCATGTTTTATCCCCATGGGCAGCACCAGCATTGTTTCCAGAATGACAGCAGCCGTCAAGAGGCCTTCGGCATCGCGACGCTCGCCGTACAAAGGAACTTGCTCCGCGCGCGCGCGATGGCGTATACTAATCTCTGGATCGATCCAGCCTCCGTTGCACCTTTTCCGATCTCAAGCAACATGGACCGCGCCATGAAACGTTGGCTGTTGGTTGTTTTGATTCTCGGCAGCAATACGGCATGGGCCGGCGACGCGCCTGCGACCAAAGCCAAGCCGGTGCAGTACGCGCGCGATATTCAGCCGATCCTTTCCAACTACTGCTTCACCTGCCATGGGCCGGATGAAAAGACGCTCAAGGCCGGTCTGCGACTCGATTCGGCCCAGAGTGCGACGAAGAAACTGCGCAGCGGCTCCTATGCCATCGTGCCGCGCGATTTGGCAAAAAGCGAACTGATCGCGCGCATTTTCGCCAAAGACGACGCCGAGCGCATGCCGCCGCTCAAGAGCCAAAAGGTGATGAAGGAGGCGGAAAAGGAGCTGCTCAAGCGCTGGATCGAAGAAGGCGCGGAATACCAACAGCACTGGGCATTCGTAGCGCCGCAACGACCGGGCTTGCCGAAAACGAAATTGCAGGGCTGGGCGCGGCAGCCGCTCGACCATTTCGTGCTCGCCCGGCTGGAAAAAAACGGCCTGCAACCGGCGCCCGAAGCGGATCGCCATGCCCTGGCCCGCCGCGTGTCGCTGGACCTGACCGGACTGCCGCCGGCGCTCGCCGCCGTCGATCGTTTCGTCAACGATAAAAGTCCCGACGCCTACGAGAAGTACGTCGACGAAATCCTCAAAACGCCGGCCTACGGCGAGCGCTGGGCTCACGTCTGGCTCGACCTGGCCCGTTACGCCGATTCGCGCGGCTACGCCACCGATAACCCGCGCACCATCTGGAAGTACCGCGATTGGGTCATCGAAGCCATCAACGCCAACATGCCGTTCGACCAGTTCACCATCGAACAGCTGGCCGGCGACCTGCTGCCCAATCCGACGACCAAACAGCTCCTGGCGACCGCGTTCCATCGCAACACGCTGACCAACGACGAAGGCGGCACCAACGACGAAGAGTTCCGCGTCGCCGCCGTCATCGATCGCGTCAACACGACCATGGCCGTGTGGATGGGCCTGACGATGGGATGCGCCCAGTGCCATAGCCACAAGTATGATCCGATCAGCCAGGAAGAGTATTTCCGTTTCTACGCGATTTTCAATCAGACCCAGGATGCCGATCGCGGGGACGATTCGCCGCTATTGTCGCTGCTGACGCAGGAACAGGAGAAGAAGAAAGCGAAGCTCGAAGGCGACTTGGCCCCGCTCGAAAAGAAGTTGCAGACCAGCACGCCGGAGTTGGAGGTCGCCCTCAAGAAATGGGAGAAGGAAACCAAAGCTGACAAGCTGCCGGCGAACATTCAGAAGATTGTGGCCGTCGATTTGGGTAAACGCAGCCCAGGGCAGCAAGCGGAGCTGGTGAAGCACTTCCACTCGATCGCACCGGAATCGAAAGCCATGCGCGATCAAGCGGCGGCGCTCAAGAAAGAGTTGGCCGTGTTGAAGAGCGTCGCCACGCCCATCATGAAGGAACTGTCCGACAAGCAACAGCGCAAGACGAAGATGCACATCCGCGGCAATTTCCTCGACGAGGGCAAGGAAGTCGCCGCGGGTTTGCCGGCACTGTTTCCGCCGCTGCCGCCGTGCCAGCCGCTCAACCGGCTCGGCGTGGCGCGCTGGCTCGTGGATCGTAGTAATCCATTGACGGCACGCGTCGCTGCCGACCGCTACTGGGATCAGATTTTCGGCGTCCACCTCGTGGATGCGCCCGAGGACTTTGGCATGCGCAGCAAGCCGCCGCAACACCAGGATTTGCTCGATTGGCTGGCGGTTGAAATGATGGAGCAAAAATGGGACGTGCAAAAATTCCTCAAGATGCTCGTGACGTCGGCGACGTATCGCCAGTCATCCAAGCTTACGCCGGAATTGCTCGAGAAGGATCCAGACAATCGGCTGTTCGCGCGCGGCCCGCGCTTCCGCACCTCGGCCGAAACTATCCGAGATCAAGCTTTGTTCGCCAGCGGATTGCTCAGCGCCAAGATGTACGGCCCGTCGGTGCGCCCGCCGCGCCCGAAGCTTGGCCTGACCGCGGCGTTCGGCGGCGGCACCGATTGGGACGCCAGCCCAGGCGACGACAAGTACCGCCGCGCCCTCTACACGGAATGGCGGCGCACGACGCCGTATCCGTCGATGCTGACCTTCGACGCCCCCAATCGCAACGTCTGCACTATCGTCCGTCCGCGCTCCAACACGCCGCTGCAAGCCTTGGTGACAATGAATGATCCGGTGTATGTGGAAGCATCGCAAGCGCTCGCGCGCCGTATGGTGAAGGAAGGCGGCGTGACTGCGGAAACGCGCGTGACCTACGGATTCCGCCTGTGCTTGACGCGCGTGCCGCATCCGGCTGAGACGAAACGCCTCGTCGATCTGTATCAAAAAGTGCGCGAGGACTTCGCCAAGAACCCGAAGGAAGCCCAGCAATTGGCGACCGAACCGCTGGGACCGCTGCCGACCGGGATGGACGCGATAGATTTGGCGGCATGGACGGTGGTGGGGAATGTGCTGTTGAATTTGGACGAGGTGTTTGCAAAACGCTGAAGGAGGTCTCCCATGTCGGTTCCAACAACAATCCCCGATTCATCGACGGCTAAGGCATTGCTTCCGGAGCTTCGGCCCAATGTCGATCATATCGTGACCGAGGATGACCAACCCGTGGACAACATCTATTCGGAAAAGCAGATGCGGCTGCTGACGGAGCCGCTTTATGCCTCCTGGGACGCGGGCAAGCCATTCGTAGCTACCGCGAATGTCGGACTGTTCTACGGCGTACGGCTGCCGCCGATTGTGCCGGATGTTCTCTTGTCCAAGCATGTGGAACTCCCGGAGAACCTCGGGGAAAAGAGCCAGCGGTCCTACTTCATGTGGGAATACGGCAAACCGCCGGAAGCGGTCATCGAAATCGTGTCGAACCTCGAAGGCGAAGAGACGACGCGCAAGCCGCAAATCTATGCGCGGATTGGCGTCGCCTATTACATTATTTGGGACCCGGACAGTCTCCTCGGCAACGGCCGCTTGCAGGTACTGGAATTGCGAGCACAGTCCTACGTGCCAATCGCGGCTGGTTGGTTGCCGTTGATTCAGTTGGGCATCATGATCTGGCACGGGGTTTTCGAAGCGTGGGAAAATGACTGGCTGCGCTGGTGCGACGCTGGGGGCAATCCGATTCCAACAGGCGCCGAGCGCGCCGCAGAAATGACCGAACGGGCGCAGCTGGAAACCCAACGAGCGACGCAGGCGGCCCAACGGGCGCAGCAGGAAGCCCAACGGGCGCAGCAGGAAGCCTTGCGAGCCGACGAAGCGACTCAACTCGTCCAACGCCTGGAAGCGCAATTGCGAGCGCTTGGCGCAAAACCCAAGCAAACGTGAAAACTTCGTGCTCAAGCTTGAATGAGGGATTCCCATGAACCTCCCCATGCACCAGGCGCTCAACGTCACACGCCGCCATTTCCTGAAGAACAGCTCGCTCGGCCTCGGCGGCGTCGCATTGTCGCTGCTGATGAACGATCGCGCCCAAGCGCAGCAGAGCGTCGTCAACCCGCTCGCCCCGCGCCGCCCGCACTTCGCGCCCAAGGCGAAAAGCGTCATCTATCTGCACATGGCCGGGTCGCCGCCGCATCTCGATTTGTTCGATTACAAGCCCGAGCTGGTGCGCCGCAACGGCCAGGACTGCCCGCAAGAGTTTCTGCGCGGCCGGCGCTTCGCATTCACCTCGGGAGTGCCGAAGCTATTGGGCACGCCGCGCACCTTCCGGCAACACGGTCAATCCGGCAACTGGATTTCCGACGCGCTGCCGAATTTGGCCACCGTCGCCGACGAACTGTGCATCATCAAGTCGATGCACACCGAACAGTTCAACCACGCGCCGGCGGAACTCTTGTTGTTCACCGGTTCGCCGCAGTTTGGCCGGCCCGGCATGGGCTCATGGGTGACCTACGGCCTCGGTTCCGAAAATCAGAATCTGCCGGGCTTCATCGTACTCGTCTCCAGCGGCACCTTCCCCAGCGCCGGCTCGGCGATTTGGAGCAACGGCTTTCTACCGTCGGTGTTCCAGGGCGTGCAGTGCCGTTCGCAGGGCGATCCGGTGCTCTACGTGTCGAATCCACGCGGCATGGATCGCAACATGCGTCGGCTCAGCCTCGATGCGCTGCGTGATCTCAACGAGATGCAAGCCGCCGAGCTGGGCAGCCCAGAGACGCGCACGCGCATCGCCCAGTACGAGCTGGCGTTTCGCATGCAAGTCACCGTGCCACACGTCATGGACATTTCACGTGAAACGCAACAAGTCCTCGACCTGTACGGCGCCCAGCCCGGCGCCGGCAGCTTCGCGAACAACTGTCTGCTGGCGCGCCGCCTGGTCGAACAAGGCGTGCGCTTCGTCCAACTTCACGATTGGGGTTGGGATTTCCACGGCACCGGCGCCGGCGAGGACATTCGCCAGGGCCTGACCAACAAATGCCGCGGCATGGAACGCGCCGTTGCCGGGCTTATCAAGGATTTGAAAGCACGTGGCATGCTCGACGACACCCTGGTCGTTTGGGGCGGCGAGTTCGGCCGGTCGCCCTTCCGCGAAGGTCGCACTGCCGGCAGCCCGAACCTCGGCCGCGATCATCATCCGTTCTGCTTCACAATCTTCATGGCCGGCGGCGGCGTCAAGCCGGGCATCAGTTACGGCTCGTCGGATGAACTCGGCTTCGACGTCGGCGACAACCGCGTTCACGTCCATGATCTGCAAACGACCATCCTGCACCTGTTGGGCATGGATCACCGCCGCCTGACGTATCGGTTCCAAGGGCGCGAATATCGCTTGACCGATGTCTTCGGCGAACTCGTACCGGCGATTCTTGCGTAACCCCCAAACTCGCTTGCCGTTTCGCGCTGGCAATATGCCATGGAAAACGCCAATCCACCTTCGGACGCTGCCACGCCGCCCTGGCCGGCCTTCCCGGCGCTCGAACAGCGCGTCCTCGGCGTCCTGGTTGAAAAGGCGAAAACGACCCCCGATGCGTATCCGCTGAGCTTGAACGGACTGACCGTTGGCTGCAATCAAAAGAGCAACCGCGCACCGGTGATGAACGTCAACGACGATCAGGTCGAAGCCACGCTCGACGCATTGCAGCAACGCGGACTGGTCACCAAGATCACCGGCAGCAGAGTGGATCGCTGGCGGCATAACCTGTATGAGCAATGGCAGGTGGACAAAGTCGAGCTGGCTATTCTGACCGAACTCTTTTTGCGTGGTCCGCAAACCGAAGGCGAGCTGCGCGGGCATGCCAGCCGGATGGAGCCGATCGACGATCTGGAATCATTGCGGCAGAAACTGCGGCCCATGGCGGAACGGAAGCTCGTGTATTTCCTTGGCGTGGAAGGTCGGCGCGGAACGCAAATTGCCCACGGATTCTGCGCGGCCGACGAGCTGGAACGCATGCGCGCCGCCGGCGCCGCGCTGGCTGCCGGGGCCGAGCCGGTGCGGATGGCAACAGCGCCTTCATCGTCGCTTGGCGCCGAAGTTGCCGCGCTCACACAACAAGTGTCGGAATTGCGTGAAGCGCTGCGGCTAGTGCAAGAAGACGTGTGGCAGTTGAAGTCGGCGCTGGGCGGTTGATCCTTGTCTCGGTTGCGGCTTAGCGACGAGGGTGTCCTGACCGTCGCGCTAAGCCGCAAGCGAAATGCAATACCATGGAACGCATCAACAAATATCTCGCGCACGCCGGCCTTGGCTCGCGGCGCCACTGCGAAGCGCTGGTGCTGGCCGGCCGGGTCAGTGTCGCCGGCGAAGTGGTGCGCGAACTCGGCACGCGCATCGGCCCCGACCAAGAAGTCCGCGTCGACGGCCAACCGATTCACAGCGAGCGCCACGTGTATTGGCTGGTCAACAAGCCGCGCGGCTACTTATGCACCAACAGCGATCCCGCCGGCCGGCCGCGCGCGCTGGACCTCTTGCCGCATGTGCCGGAGCGTGTCTACACCGTAGGCCGACTCGACGAGGACAGCGAGGGCCTGTTGCTGCTCACCAACGACGGTGATTTGGCCCATCGGCTCATGCATCCGCGTTTCGGCGTCGATAAAACTTATCAGGTGCAAGTCGCCGGCCTGCCGACGATTGCCGATGTGCAAAAGCTGCTCGATGGCGTTTACCTCAGTGAGGGCCGGGTCAAAGCCAAGAGCGCCAAGAAGTTCAAGACGCAGGGGCGCAGCGCCTGGATGCGGATTGTGCTCAGCGAAGGGAAGAATCGGGAAATTCGGCGCATGCTGGCACGCCTCGAGCACAAAGTGATCCGCCTCATCCGTGTCGCCCTGGGGCCGGTGCAACTGGGGCGCTTGAAACCCGGACGCGCTCGGCCGTTGACGTCGCAAGAATTGCGGCAGCTGCGGCAGATTGCGGAACGCGCGGGTGCGATTTCATCGTCCCCGCGAAAATCCGCTGGCGGACGTGCGTCGTTGCCCGATAAGATAAAGACAATGTGATCGCCGCTTGCCTGAGGCGGCAAGTTTCCAACTTGCCGAGTTCGGGCAAGTTGGAAACTTGCCCCCACAAGGGCCGCCATGCAATTCCTCATCATCTACTGGGAAAAAACCTCACGCAGCCTGGTGCTCGCCTTGCGCAGTCTCTGGCTGCACAAGCTACGGGCGTTCCTCTCGGTCCTGGGCATCATCTTCGGCACCGCGGCGGTCATCGCTCTCATGGCGTTTGGCGAAGGCAGCATGCAAGACGCGCTCGAAGACATCGAACGCCAGGGCGCCAAAAACATCATCATTCAAAGTCGCAAGCCGCCCGAAGATGCTTCCAGTCAGCGCCGCGCCTTCATCCTCACCTACGGTTTGACCGATCTGGACTTCGAGCAATTTCAGATGATCAGCAGCGTGATCAAGAGCGTGCCGATGCGCATCTTTCCGCAGGAGATCCGCCGGCTGCATTACATGCATATGGGCCGCGTCGTGGGGACCACGCAGCAATACCAGAACGTCAACAAGATCGACGTGCTGCTGGGCCGCTTTCTCGTGGACGCGGATGAAAAAACCGACGAAGGCGACGACACCGGCATGCGCAACGTTTGCGTGCTGGGATCGGAAGTGGCCGAGGCGTTGTTCCCCTTCCAGAGTCCGCTCGGTCAAACGATCGTCCTCAACAAGCACAACTTCGTGGTCGTCGGGGTGCTGTCCGAACGCATGCCGACGGGCAACATCGGCGGCTCGACGGCATCGGCGGAGGAATTCAACAACGACGTCTACATTCCGCTGCGCACCTGTCAGGGCCGCTACGGCGAGAAGATCTTCCTGCGCCAGTCCGGCGCTCGTTCGGGCGAGGCGGTCAAGCTGCACCAGGTGACGCTGGAAATCTCCGATCGCGACAAAGTGCTCAGTGCCGGCGCCGCCGTGCGCGACCTGCTCGAACGCACCCACCTGAGAAAGGACTGGTTCGTAACCGTCCCCCTGGATCGCCTCGAGGAAGCCGAGCGTACCCGCGACCGCTACACGATATTCCTGGCGTTCATCGCCGGCATTTCGTTGATCGTCGGCGGCATCGGTATCATGAACATCATGCTCGCCGGCGTCACCGAGCGCACCCGCGAGATCGGCGTCCGCCGCGCCCTGGGCGCCAAACGCCGCGACATCAGCTTTCAATTCCTCGTCGAAGCAACTGCCCAAACCAGCTTCGGCGGCCTCTTGGGCGTGGCGCTGGGCCTAGGCATCATTTATGTGGTGCCGTGGCTGCTGATGCGTTTCTTCCTGCTCAACGTTCCCGCCAAATTGCACGTGCCGGCCATTTTCATGGGCCTGTCGGCGTCCATCATCGTCGGCGTGCTGGCGGGGTGGTATCCGGCACGACGGGCGTCGCGTCTCGACCCGATCGAAGCGCTGCGGCACGAGTGATGACCGATTGGTTAGCCGCGCCGCGCCAGCGGAGCGCGGGATGCGTCCCGCGCTCCGCTGGCGCGGCGCGGCTAACCAAAAGGAAAACCCGCGGCGCCTTGCGGGCCGCGGATTTTTCGTTGTCGATGGCATTGTTGATGTTATTCCGTGGACGCCGTGCGCGCCGCCCCGACGCCGTTGAAATCGACTTCGATCTGCTGGCCAGGCGTCAATTGCACGCGGCGGCTATCCTGCACCACCTGACCATTGCGCTGGACCGCGATCCTCAACGTGTAGCTATAGCTTTGTTGCGGATCGAGGTTCGGCGTGTCGAACGACCGCACCACACCGGGCAGCGGGCATTCGACCTGGTCGACCCACAGGCGTGCATCCGCGGGCAGCGACACGACCACGCGGGCTTTGTTGCCGGGCAGGGATGCTTCGTCGCGCTTCTGTTCTTCGCGCTTGAATTCCTTGAACTCCTTCTTTTCGAAGCCCTTCTTGTCGCCCATGCCTTCACGCAATCGGCGCAGCAAATCTTCGACGGCCTTGCGCTCGGCGTCATTGCGCGGCATCAAGCCCGGCGCCATGCCCGCCATGCCCCCTCCGCCCATCATCATTCCGCCGCCGCCGGGGCCCATCGCTCCACCCGGTCCGCGCGGACCGCCGGGTTGCGGGCTGACTTGCAATTGAATGACTTGCCGTGGTTGTGCGACCACAATGCCGCCGCTGTGGCAGCAATGGCTGCTCACCCAGCAACCGCTGCAACCATGGCAGCCGTGGCAACCGCCGACGACCACGACGACGCCGCTGCAACCGTGGCACGAACGGTAGCAACTGCACGAGCGGGAGCAACCGCTGCAGAAGCTGTGGCAACTGAAGGCGTTGTAGACATAGCACCCGTGGCAACTGCTGCGGCCATGACAACCGTGGCAGCGGAAACAGCCCCATTGGGTGGTGTCCGCCCCGGTGGTCAGCATCGCTGCCAACATTACGCTGTACATTTCCAAACCTCCTTCGAAATGTTCCAACGCCGCACTGTCGCTGGGCAGCCGACGTTCTCATCAAGGGTCCGTAAACCCACTTCATTGGAAGATGGGGCTTCTAGGGGATTAGGATAAGTGTCCGCAAAGTCGCTGTCAAAGGTAATATAGTTAAAATCGGAAATGTTTGACGGCCGTCTTCTCGCTTGCCGTTTAGCGCGCCCAGCATCCTCGCAGTTTCGCGAGGGATGCTCGGCGCGCTAAGGCCGTTTCAAGAAATTGTCTGGTCCACCTTCAGAGACAAGTGTGTGTGTACTACTCTTGTCCTGATTTCTTCGCTTCTTGCGAGGATTTTTTTATGCCGCGTCGCTCGTTAGTTGGTCTGGGTTTGCGTCGGCGGCAGCGAGCAGGGCCAGGATCGTGGTCCGGGCTTGAGCGCTGACCTG
>ORMF011104271.1_pt1 | contig 22278 bp, 23 predicted proteins | sample 1779871 | NCBI WGS metagenome assembly ORMF01 (sample SAMEA104232316, study PRJEB22302) | groundwater metagenome | biome: forest; feature: aquifer; material: groundwater | place: USA | collected 2011-08-07 | depth 5.4 m | reverse complement strand
TCTGATATAACCAATCCCTTCTTCGAGGAACTTATATTTCACGCTTTTTATCTTTATAATCTCCCTTACAACTTTAAATTCTTTAGGTTCATTGAAGCCCTCTCTCATGATGGCAAGTGTAACACTCGTTCCTACCGGACCTCTCATCCTTTTTACAGCATTCAATAGTGTCATACCTGTAGTTGACTCGTTATTTATTTTGAGTATCTTATCCCCGGCTTTTATCCCTGCTGTGTATGCTGGTGAATCATCTATAGGAGTTACGACTGTGAGTGCTTCGCCCTTTATCCCTATCTCAATACCAACTCCTCCAAATTCACCCTTTGTTCCTACCTGCATCTCCTTGTATTCATCTGGTGTCAAAAAAATTGAATGGGGATCTAGTGATTTGACCATTCTTTTTATAGCCGCATATTCCAGTTCCTTTGGCTTAACACCTGTAGTGTTCAAAAAATTGTTAAAAACAGAAGCCACAAGTCTTATAGCCTTATTCTTATCATCTTTAATGTCATCTAAATTAATATCTGGCTTTGTAAAAGTTTTATTATTGGAACTGAGCATATCCTCCATCCCGTTAGCCGCATTTGAGACAAGGAACGGGAGAGGAGGTTGTTCCACATAGTTATCAAGGATAACAGAAAATACTTGAGGGAAGACAGTAAGTGATTCATCCGCAACGCATTTTGCAGGCATCACCGCATTTAAAACAAATGCCCCGAATAAAATCAGAATAACTACATATAACCTTTTCATAGTATCTCCTTAATTTTACCCCTCACCCTGCCCTCTCCCGCAAGGGGAGAGGGAACTATTTGTCTCCCCTCCCTTGACGGGGATTATTCCTCTTCTTCTTTCCCCTCCCTTGACGGGAGGGGATTAAGGGGAGGGTGAAGTTTCACAACAGGTTCAATTTCCAAAATTGAACCAGCTAAAGAGTTATCCTTTTAACAACCTCTCAATCGAGCCTTTCCATGCTGTTTTTAATTCATCAACCGATACATCAATCAATCCATTTACCTTAAGCCTGTCTCCTCCAACCTTTCCTATGACAATTGCAGGGACAATATGTTTATCGGCAATAGACATGAACTTTGAAACATCCTCCTGAGCCAAACTGACGACAATTCGCGACTGGCTTTCGCCGAACAAGAGCGCATCTCTCCGCATGGTATGAGCAGGCAGTGTAATTCCTGCGCCAATAGCCGTATTTTTTGAAGATATGCAGCACTCTGTCAATGCAACTGCCAGCCCGCCCTCGGAACAATCGTGAGCGGATTTTATTATACCACTATGTATTGCGCTTAAACAAGCCTCCTGAACCCTTGCCTCAAAATCTAAATCCAGATGTGGCGGCCTTCCTTTGTCAAGCTTATAGATAACCTTAAGATATTCGCTTCCGCCAAGCTCTTCTTTTGTTTCGCCAAGCAAAATTATGACATCACCTTCTGATTTAAACCATTGCGAAGCATGAAGACTTATATCTTCTATCAAACCCACCATGCCTATGGTAGGCGTCGGATATATTGAATTGCCCGATGTCTCATTATAAAGGCTTACATTTCCGCCTATTACCGGTATGCTAAATTTTTTGCATGCCTCGCTTATACCCAGAACAGCCTGCTCAAACTGCCACATGATCTCAGGCCTTTCAGGGTTGCCGAAATTCAGGCAGTCTGTAAGGGCAATGGGTTTTGCGCCGGAGCACACAAGATTCCTTGCCGCCTCCGCGACAGCAATAGCGCCGCCGGTAAACGGGTCAAGATAGCAATATCTACTGTTGCAATCCACAGTCATTGCCAACGCCTTTTTTGTGCCTTTGATCCTGATAACCGCTGCATCAGAGCCGGGAAGCACAACCGTATCTGTCCTTACCATGTGATCATACTGCCTGTAAACCCATTCCTTGCTTGCGATATTTGGAGAAGAAAGGAGCTTCAGCAATACTTCATTAAAATTCTTTGATTCAGGGATATTTTTCAAGTCAAGTTTTTGAATATCATCCTGCCAATCCGGTCTTTTTACAGGTCTTTTATATTTAGGCGCATCATCGGTAAGCGGCTTTACTGGAAGCGCCGCAAAAACATCGCTCCCTTCTGTTATACGCAAAAAGCCGCTGTCTGTGACAATGCCAATGACAACCGCCTCTAAATCCCATTTATGAAAAATTTCCTTTACCTTATCTTCGCATCCTTTTTTTACAACCATAAGCATCCGCTCCTGGGACTCTGAAAGCATCACCTCATAAGCTGTCATTCCCTCTTCCCGCCTTGGAACCAGCGACACATCCAAGTCAATGCCTGTGCCTGCGCGGGATGCCATCTCTACGGATGATGATGTAAGTCCGGCAGCACCCATATCCTGTATGCCTGCAATATAATCCGTTTTAAATACCTCAAGACATGCCTCAAGCAAAAGTTTCTCTGTAAATGGATCTCCGACCTGAACAGTTGGCCGCCTTTCTTCTCCGCCTTCACCAAATACATCCGATGCCATTGTGGCCCCGTGTATTCCGTCTCTTCCTGTTTTTGAGCCGACATACATTACGGAATTACCGACGCCCTTTGCAATGCCTTTAAAAATCCTGCTGCTTTCCATAATTCCGACTGTCATGGCATTTACAAGACAGTTACCGTTGTATGATTCGTGGAAATAAACCTCGCCGCCAACAGTCGGCACGCCCATGCAATTACCGTAGCCTGCAATCCCTGCCACAACGCCGTTTAATAAATATCTTGTCTTTGGATGGTCAAAGGAGCCAAACCTTAAGGAGTTTAAAGATGCGATAGGTCTTGCGCCCATTGTAAATACATCTCGTAGTATGCCGCCCACGCCTGTTGCAGCCCCTTGATAAGGTTCAATATATGAAGGATGATTGTGAGACTCCATTTTAAAGGCAACCGCCATGCCATCGCCTATATCAACAATCCCTGCGTTTTCACCGGGACCCTGCAGTACATGCTTGCCTGTTGTGGGGAAATTTTTCAGATGAATTTTAGATGATTTATACGAGCAATGCTCGCTCCACATGACTGAGAATATGCCGAGTTCAAGCAGATTGGGCTCCCTGTCAAGCGCCTTAACAATCCGCTGATATTCTTCGTCTGTAAGGCCGTGCTGGGAAATAGTGTCTTTTGTGATTTGCATGAAAGGTAAACCCCGTTAGAAATGTTCATGTGTTGATACTATTTTATTTAAGCACATATTCCTAACGGGGTAAATAACCAAATATAGGATAAAATGACAAGAGAAAAATTGAGAGCGCTTAAAAACCAGTTAGGCTCAAGAGTTACTGCGGCGACTGGCACAAAACTTCATTTCATAACACCTAACCTGAAGATAACTGCGGATACGATAATCACCAAAGATGCCGTTATAAATGACCGGGCAAATCCAAAATAAGCGGCAACTATCCCCGCAATAAGAGGGCCTGTTGTATGGCCTATGTCCATGATTGATCCTAAAACGCCCATTGCAGAACCGCGATTTTCCTTATTGCTCAAATCCGCGATAAATGCCGTTGTGGCGGATGTTAAGATGGAGAGGCTCAGGCCGAACAATATGCTCAGCGCAAGGAGCGGCATAAACGATTTAAAAAACGGAAATGCCCCGATGCAGACTGCGCCGATTATGGCGCCTGCAAGTATTTGCGGCTTTCTCCCGTGTCTATCGGAAAATCTTCCCATGAGCGGTTTGGTTAATGCCAGGGCTATTACTTGTGCGGAGAGGAGTATGCCGATTTCATATGCGCTCATGCCTCTTTCTATAGAATAGAGAGGCAAAAATGTTTCAAAAGTTCCGTATGAAAACAGGATTGATGCCTCCACCATGCTGGTTATGAGAATGTTCCTGTCGGATATTGCTGTTTTAAATGCCCCTGCCGTTTCGCTCCACGATTGCCTCTTGCTTTCGTGTTCAGCAGGATGCTGTATTTGCAAGGTGAGAACCAGGACTATTATACCTGCTGCTCCGCATACCAGATACACAATTTTATAGCTCATACCAGGATTCAAGACCAACGCGCCAATGATAGATCCGCCAACGATTGGCGCCATAAATCTGCCGATAAGGGTGGATGTGGAGAACCATCCGATTTTCTCGCCCCTCTCTTGGTGAAAGAGGTCAGAAACAAGGGCTGTTGCAACAGGCACAAATATGGCAGTAGCCAACCCGTGATAGAACCTGATTATTGCAAGCTGATAGATATTGGTAACAAGAAGATACAGAAAAGGCGCAGAGGCAAAAGCTACAGCGGAAAGAACAAGCATCTTCTTTCTTCCCCATCTGTCGGAGAGCATCCCCGCCGGTATGCTGGCAACTACGCCGGTAAAGGCGGATACAGCGGCAACCATGCCCACCCTTGCTGGGTCTGCTCCGAGATACGTTGCAAAGAGCGGCAGCACAGGACTTTTGGAAATCGTGGAACTGAATATGGCGAACAGGCCTGTGGTGCAGAGTAAGGTAAAGGGGCTGACTCTCATCTGCCGGAATTTCCTTTGGCATGTGCCATCAATATCTGAATCTCGTTGTGATAGTTGAGATACCGATTCAGGGTTTTCTCGTTTTTGCCGTATTGGGGATATTTTCTTAAAATCTCTTCAAATCTTTTTTCAGCCTGCAATTCATCATCTCCGACATCGGCAATGCCGTCCATGATTATATCCACAAGTCTGTCGGCGTAAATCACTATCTTCTCTTCAAGGGTATTCAGGGAATAGTCTTTCACCGGCAATCCGAGCTCTTCCGCTTCTGCTTCTGTTAAACCGCCCCGGATATGTTTTTCCATGATGTCGGTAATTTCTTTTGGCAGACCTAATTGTCCACCCATTTCCGCGCCAATCCTCCCATGTTCAATTTCATGGGTCTTGGCCTTGCCGAGGTCGTGAAAGAGCGCGCCTCTGCCGACAAGCTCACCGTCTATATTTGCGCCAACCCTGTGCGCAATCTCCAATGCCTTCTCCGCCACTTTCACGCAGTGATTTATATCATCATCAGAAACACCTGTCGTTCTGAGCAGTTCAATGTCAGCATTTTGAATTGTGTAGTTCATGTCCGCCTCCTTTACCTTTATTTAACCCCGAAATATGCCAAAACCTCTGCAACAGTTTTTTCCACGTCATGCTGTAAGTGGCTAAACTTGGCCTTCACATCATCATGGATATGTTGGATATATTCCTCACGACCCTCTTTCCCATATTTTCCCTCAATTATCTTTCCATACTCGTAAATCTTCGTAATATCATGTCTCTCAGCCTTTTTTTCAGGATCTACGTCAAGCCCCATGGACCTCTTTGTAATCCTTTCCTGTTTTTTCCTCACTTGTTTTTACATGCTTGACTATAGCTGGCATTTTTGTTACCTCCTTATTAATAAAGTTTTGGAAACATAACTATTATCCATAGATTCAAAATAGTACCGATCAAGCCGCAATCAGCAATTTATACAAAAGACCGGCCCCTACCCCTCCCAGGACTACATAGATGACATCCCAATCGAATTTTAAGAGGCCGACAAAGGCGACAGCAGCAATGGCAAAGGCCCTGAAATCGAACGGCGCTGTTTCTGGGAAAAAGACATATCTTCCGAAATAAACAGCTAAGTTCAAAACAACGCCTACGACCGCCGCGGTAATCGCAGAGAGCGCGGAAGTCAATTTAATGTTTCCCCTCATCTGTTCTATATATGGGGCCCCTAAGAAGATCCAGAGAAAGCATGGGAGGAAGGTAAAATAGGTTGCAATCAGACCTCCGATAATCCCTGAGACTGCCGGCGTCAAACCAACGGCCTTCGTCCAGGCTCCGACATAGCCGATGAACGCGACTACCATAATAAGAGGGCCTGGGGTCGTCTCACCCAGTCCCAGCCCATCGATCATCTGGTCCGGCCGGAGCCAGTGATACCTTCCTACCGCTGCCTGGGCAATATATGGCAGGACGGAATAAGCGCCGCCAAAGGTCACCATCGCGGCCTTGGAAAAGAATATCCCCTGTTTATAGAATATATCCGATTGCCCGCGCCATAGCGCCAGCAGTATTAGAGGTATGATCCAAAGGGAAAGACTGACGGCCAGAACCTTGACCGTCCAGGCCCAATTGGGGATTGTATGTTCTGGAGGAGGCTGGTTATCCGAGATAACTTCTTTCCCCGCATTATTGCTTTGTCCTTTGATTACACAAAACTTTTTTGGCCAGAGGCTCCCACCGGCAAGGCCGATCAATCCTGCGGAGATGATAATAGCAGGGAAGGGGATCTTAAGGAAATAGAGGCCGATGAACGCTATCGCAGCCAGCGAAAACATCACCTCATTTTTTAGCGCCTTTTGACCGATGCGGATCACCGCCGAGACAACTATGCCTACAACAGCCGCCTTCATACCGTAAAACATAGCCGCTATAGCGGGCACTGTCCCAAAAGTAACATAAGCCCAACTGAGTCCTATTAGGATAAAAATAGATGGGATAACGAAGAAGACACCAGCCACGATCCCTCCCCAAGTCCGGTGCAAGAGCCAGCCGACATAGATAGCAAGTTGTTGAGCCTCCGGGCCTGGGAGGAGCATACAGTAGTTGAGCGCATGGAGGAAACGCACCTCGGAGATCCATTTTTTTCTCTCGACCAGTTCCGAGTGCATGATGGCAATCTGTCCGGCCGGCCCTCCGAAGCTGATGAACCCGAGCCTCACCCAAAAGGAAAAGGCCTCCCGGAAGGTAGGGTAAACTATCGAAGTATAGCCAGATGAAACTGTCGATTTCATAAACCTTTAAGGGCCTTATGGTTCAAGTGGCATAATGCTCAGGTTGTCAAAATAGGTGATCGAATCTGCCTTGGTCCAGACACCAATCTTGTCCGCATCACGGAAGGTCGAATCATGGATATCAATGGCCTTCTTGCTATCCCAGTAGACCTCCATGTGATCACCTCTGGCATCAACTCTTACCCCTCCCCCTCACCCCCTCCCACAAGGGGAGGGAAAATTAGAAAACAAAACCACAAAAAATAGAATTCCAGAACTCATAAAATAACTACTGGGCGGAAACAGCGAGACGAAAACCGATGAGGGCGTACAGGGAGACAGGATTGGACCAGCCGCGAAGCGTAACGCGCGAGTCCCACTCAATGCTGATCAACGAACCGCCTCTAAGAAAACGGTATTGTCCGCTATCAGGTCCTTTAGGATTATTTTTAGGACTGTTTTTGTAATAGTTAGCCTCATACCAGTCCTGCACCCATTCCCATACATTTCCACTCATGTCATATATCCCAAGTCCATTTGGCTGCTTCTGTCCTACCGGATGTGTTTTGCTTCCTGAATTTTTATCATACCATGCAACACTGTCAATATCATTACCACCTGCATATTTCTCGTTCTTGCCGCCGCTTCGTGCCGCATATTCCCATTCTGCTTCTGTGGGTAGTCTGTATTTCTTTCCTGTCTTTTGGTTAAGTTTGTTTATATATTCCTGTATATCATTCCATGATACTTGTTCTACAGGGCAGTTGTCGCAGCTTTTAAAATTTGATGGGTTACTCCCCATTATTGTATTCCACTCCTTTTGTGTAACCTCATATTTACCCATGTAAAGGTCGTCTACGCATACTTCATGGACAGGTTTTTCATCGCTATCTCCATCTCCGAATGTGTCTCCCATCTGAAAACACCCGCCTTTGACAAAGATTAATTCCATGCCGGTTAGGGGGTCTGTATAGGGCTTGCCCCAATCTTCGGCTGCATCTGAATACCCAACACAAAGAAAACCGATAAAAACGATTGTAATGAGTAGAAATTTAAGGTTTTTTATTTTCGTCCTCCTTTTGAAGTTTTATTTTTAATCTTTCCACTGCCTTTGCATATGCTATGGCTATCTTTAATTTAGGGAGATATTTGTAGTTGTTGCTGCCGATGACGATGGCAATGTCTTCTCCGCTACTTTGACGCAGTGTTTTATATCGTCATCAGAAACACCCTCCCTCCTCAGCAGTTCAATGTCGGCATTTTGAATTGTGTAGTTCATGTCCGCCTCCTTTACCTTTATTTAACCCCGAAATATGCCAAAGCCTCGGCAACAGTTTTTTCCATGTCATGCTGTATGTGGCTAAACTTGGCCTTCACATCATCATGGATATGCCGGATATATTCCTCACGACCCTCTTTCCCATATTTTTCCTCAATCATCTTTCCATACTCATAAATCTTTGTGATGTCGTGTCGTTCAGCCTTTTTTGCAGGGTCTCCATCAATCCAATCATGGATTTCCTTATAATCCTTGCCGGTTCTTTCAATGCTTGTTTTCAGATGGTTTACGACTGGCGGCATTTTGATTCCTCCTTTAAGATTAGGTTTTAGCTGCGTAAAGCATCTCAAATACAGCTATTCCCTTTTCAAGGGCTTCTGTATCATCGTTTGATGTCTTTCTGATTCCTGAAAGAATTTCCTCTATGCCTTTGATTTCAGGATTTGTGTATTTCTCATCTTTTAGGTCAAGTTCATGGACAATCCCGGCTATCTTTTTTACAGCTTTGTCCTTTAAGGCAAATGCCTTGACAAAAACCTCAAAGGTGCAGTTAGCTCCGTTGTGCGTAAATTCTCCATCTCGTATATCAAAGGCCGTTGTATCTTTATTCAGGGTTTCAATATCTTTCTCATCAATGAATCCAAAAGCAGCCTTTTTATCTATGAACTTTTTAATGAGCCATGCCGATGCCATTCTGTCAACAAATGGCCTTTTCCGCGTAACCCATGTCTTGCCCTGATAATCCTTAATATTCCTCTGAACTACGATAGTGCCTTGCCTTTTCACATCCGGTTCAGCTATGCCTTTAACTTCCAAGTGCAATGCCTCTACCTTCTTTTTTAGCGCGTATCCTGTCTTTGATGAGAAGAAATCTATCTTTCTTATTTCTTCAAATTCCTTTGTATACCCACTCAATTGCGATAGTAATTTTTTATTGTTTTGTATCCCTCTACCCTTTCCGATGCTCTGTAGTTTATTTTCAATATCATCCAACCCCTTCTCAATATTGCGATAATCTCTTTCCCTTTGATGATTAAAAAGGTTCATTATTTCGTTGTCCTTTGTTGTCTCAAACTTTTCTACATTCACAAAAGCAGCCTCTCCTCTCATTGCTGTTACTTCAGATACGAGCCATTGGTAAAACTCATAATGCTCTTCACTATAAGGAAGTATATAAGCAGCGCCTTTAAACTGCAGGGATCCTGCCTTTATCAGCTTCCTCCAGATTCTCATCCTGTTGCTTACAGGCTTTGAAGGGACACTGTAAAGAAATAAAAGCCAGCCCGACTGTTTTATTGATTTATGTAACATCTGTTATAGTAGTAACATATGTTACATACAATATCAAGAGAAATATTGAAGGGGTGTGAATCAACAGCGGGTGTGTCAATAGGGGCAGTAGGGTGAGGCTACGTCCACAAAAATAAAATATTGGGGAGCAGGTTATAAAACGGATACTGCGGAAAAGTCCGCTTAATAGGCTGACCTAAGGACCGGCGGTAGCAAAAATAGATTTCAACAGGCTCTCTTACCCCATCCTACTGCAACTCGCCCATCCGTTCCTCAAACTCTTTTGTTTTAGCGTCATGCTCTGCAGTCACAGATTCTAACGCTTTAAATTGTTTTTCAATCTTCATGTTTAATCCGTGAATGGCAATTGATAATTTGGATATTGCCTCGCCGTCACCCTTTTCCGAAGCCTCAACAAGCGCGTGGCTATCTGCCTCTACTTCCTTTTCCAGAATCATGATGTTTTTTTCCATTTCCGCAATCGTTTTTTGCAAAGGGCCTAGAGTCTTTGAACGGCTCTCATTTAATTGCGCCCTTAGCCTACGCAACTCTTTCCTGTTTATGTTCTTGCTCTGCCTGCTGCTCGGCTTATTTTCTTCGGTTTCTCTCTCACTTTCCCATCCTACCTGATCCAAAAACTCCTGATATGTTCCCTCAAACACTTCGATCTTGCCGCCGTCAAATACAATAAGCCTTGTTGCCAAGGAATTCAGTACCAGTTCACTGTGAGTTACAATTATTATCCCGCCGTCAAATGCCTCAATTGCCTCAACAAGCGAATCAATGGAATCCATATCAAGATGATTGGTTGGCTCATCCAAAAGAAGCAGATTTGAAGGGCTTACAAGCAGTTTACCAAGCAAGACCCTGCTCTTTTCGCCGCCTGAAAGCACCTCTATCTTTTTAAGTGCATTGTCGCCGCTAAACATCATAATTCCGCAAATCTTCCGCGCAATGCCTCTGTTACAGTCCGGATGCACATCCATTATCTCCTGCTCTATGGTTCTTTTGCCATTAAGCCGGTTAATATTTGTCTGGCCGAAATAGGCAATAGCCAGGTTTTGATTGTGTTTGACTTCTCCTGTTTGAGGCGGGAACTCGCCTGCAAGCATATTCAGAAGAGTAGTTTTGCCTTTTCCGTTTTTGCCTATAATTCCAATCCTGTCATTTTTTCCAACAGCTATGTTGAAACCGTTGATAAGCGGCGGTTCATCCTTATTATATGAAAACGATAAATTCTCAGCATTCATCAGCCATTTACCAGGAAATGGCGCGACCCTGAATGAAAAATCAAGGGTTCTTATTTCTGATAATTTTTCCAACTTGTCCATCTTTGCAAGGGCCTTTATCCTCGACTGGACAGCGCTTGCCTTGGTGGCCTTAGCCCTGAAACGGTTGATAAAATCCTCAACCTCACTTCGCTTTTTTTGATCATTCAAGCGGGTTTTCTCATGTATCTCTTCTTCCTGCAATATCTGCTCATACAGTTTCTGCGTAGGTCCTGCAATCTTTCTCACCTTGAAGCGGTGTATACCCATAGTGTGTGTTGTTACACTGTCCATAAAATCACGGTCATGTGTGATAAGCATAAGCTCGCCTTTCCAATTACGGAGAAACCGCGTCAGCCATCGCACGGATACAATGTCCAGATAATTGGTCGGTTCGTCGAGAAGGAGGAGGTTAGGCTCAGAGACCAACGCCTTGGCAAGATTTAGCCTGACTTGGTAACCGCCGGAGAATTCGGCCGGATTTCGGTTAAAATCATCCACAGAAAACCCAAGACCCATAAGAATGGTTTCCACCTTATAGCTTTCATCAATTCCATCCTCAGACACCGGAAGGCTGAGGCACCCCTCTTTCAGAACAGTATCCTCGGTAAAACGGATGTGCTGAGAAAGATGTCCGATGGTGTAATATTTCGGAACGCTGATAACTCCGGCATCAGGATGTTCTTCTCCGAGTATCATCCTGAAGAGGGTTGTTTTGCCGTGTCCGTTTCTGCCTACTAATCCGATCCTTTCACCTGGATTTACAACAAAACTGACATTATCAAAAATCTCCTGCCCCACGTACGCTTTTTCTAAACCGCTGACCTTAAGCATAGATATTCAAATCCTTTCTTTTTTAAGAGGTATGGTGGGCTGCGCCCGCCATTCGATTTTTGCCAATATTTTTGGTGGGCATAGCCCACCCTACGCACTAAAATAATGGTTGCAACGCAAAGCGTAGAGACAAGAAAAGGGGGCAACCGTCCCCTTGTATTTCCTAACAAATGCTTAAATTCTACCGAATAAGTATAATTGAGTATTATACGGAATTATAAGTTGCTTTTCAATATATTTTTGGGTAACCTCTCCTCTTGAACCGCCATTCAATACATGATACAGTGCATCTACAATGGATATTCGCTCACTGCTGAAAAACAGAGAAAAAGAATCATATCGCAAAATGTCATTGGGGATGAAGCTCAGGTTTGCCATTGAATTGTCGGAGTTTGTCCAAAATCTGCGGCAGGGCGTAAAACGGCATGGAAAGAGAATTCAAAGACATCGTAAAAGTCCTCAGAGAAGCGAAGCGTCGTAAATTTATCCGCGATTTTGCCCTCACCGGAGCCCTCGCCCTGTCAGCCCTTTCACAGCCCAGAGCCGCTGATTTAGGTCTTTATCCTGCAATCATCTTCTTTGCCTTTTCCAAAATCTCTTTCTCGCCCTTATATTCAACCATCTTTATCGCGTCATCAATCGGAAACCATTGGCAGTCGTTGACTTCGCTGTCATGATTTTTCACATCCCCTTGAGTATATTCCATCAGGAAAAAATAGACGATTTTGAAAAACCGTTTTGTCTCTTCCGCCTCTTTGTGCGCATAAAAATATTGGATGTGGTCAATGAGCTTTATAATCTTGCCGTCCAATCCGGTCTCCTCTTTCACCTCACGGTGCGCTGTTCTGGCAATACCCTCGCCATTTTCCCTCAAGCCCTTGGGAAGACACCAGACTTTGCCCTCTTTTACGGCAATGAGGGCGACTTCAATCCCCCCTTCTCCCCCCTTTTCCAAAGGGGGGATTGAGGGGGGATTTCTGCGGAAGATAACACCGCCGGATGAGATTTGACGCTCTGTCTTCATGCTGGCTTTGGTTTCACGGCTTCCGGGTTCTGACTGCATACAAACCCTCTCCTTTACCGGAGTTCCCCTGTTTCGTGGAGTTTAATGTAGGATGGCTGGAAAGACATAAATACAGACAATAGGCCGTAGGCAAAACCCATAGCCTATCGCCAATAGCCTATATTTTTTACAGGGTTGGTTTTTTACCCTCTTTCTTCGCCTGACAGGTGACACAATAAGGCGCTAATGGGACGACCTTTAATCTGGCCTCATCTATTTCAACATCACAATCTTCACAGATTCCGTATGTTCCGTCTTCAAGCCTTCTGGTTGCCTCATCCATTCTTGTAAGCTCTTCCAGACGCATGTCCGCAATTGCAATGCCTGTATCCTCTATTACATCAAGAAGCGAGTGATCCTCTAAATCCTGCGGGTTATCAAAGTTTTTACTATATTCTCTACCGAGTTTGTCAAAAATATCGCCCCTGAGCTCATTCCACATCTTGCGCTTTTTTTCGATGAGTATCTTTTTTAACTTTTCTTGCCTTGTCTTTTTATTATCAGACACAAAACCTCCATTTTTATAAGTCATATCTTGATACTCTGACTCTCTTATACACAGCGATATAAGTAAATACGCATACAGAGCGTCAGGACAAAGCAGACCAAGGCGCGACGAAAGCGAGGAGTGAGGCGTATTTTAAGCATACGCCGCAACGACGAGCCGAGGAGCAACGCAGGTATGCGAAGTTATGATGCTCTGTATATCAACACACTGGATACTTCCCCTGCGCAAGCTCCATACACAATCTACCTATATCGGCCAACCCTTTTTCTATCATTCCTTCCGCCTTTTTGCAAACCTTTCTTTTATCAACGCCCATTTTCAATATAATCTGCGCAGACGCAAGGTGCGGCCTATCTATCCTTGTCCCAATCTCGCTTAAAAGCCACACATAGACCTCTTTTACCCCCTCAACATTATCATATATATCCTTTGCCATTTTATGCGCAAGGATATTGTAAATCTTGCCCACATGACTTACAGGATTTTTGCCGGCAGCTGCCTCTGTGCCCATTGGCCTGTTAAGCGATATGACGCCGTTCACCCTGTTTCCCCTTCCAACCTGTCCTGAGTCTGCATCTTCTGCAGATGTTCCAAGTAAAGAAAGATATATGCCGCCGAGTCCTTCTCCCTTCTTGTCAAGGGTATTAAGATGAACGGTTATTTTATCAAACTTAAATTTATCATGGACAAACCTATTTATCAGCGTTTTTATCTTATCCTTTTTTATAAAATAATCCTTTTCGTTTTCAACATATCTTGAGATAAGCGGCACAGCAACAGTCATCTCCAATATATCCCCTTTTCGCAATCCCATTACCTTCACATCCTCGCCTGTCTCAGGGTGGATGTTCTTAATCTCCTCTGAATTTAAAAACCTTTCGGTTTCGTAAATAGAGCTTTCCGTGGAGGTAAATGGCGCATACCCCACAACCGCTGATGTATCGTTTGCGCCCCTGATTTTTCCCTTTCTTTTGAAGATATCTGCAAGCTCCTCTGATGACGGCGCAAGCACGCTCCTGTATCTGACATCATTTTCCGAATCAACAAACCTTAGATTATTTTCAAACCATCTCTTTGCGGTCTTAACTGCAATACCTTCTACATCTATATCCTTGCCGCCGGCCTTAAAAGTAGCCCTGTCGCCGATTATAAGCTCCATGGGCTTTAAAATCCTGCCGCCGCCGAATCTCCTTTCCACCTGTCCCGCTGCAAGAAGACCTTTGTCAATATTATGGTGGAGTATATCCCCGAATCTTTTAAGATACTCCTGGCTCAGGGCAACGGAGATACTGTCCATTATGGCATCGCAGATATAATCAGGATGTCCCACACCCTTCCTCTCAACAATCTCAACATCCTGCTCTGATACAGGTTTATTTTTAAGGATTTCTACTGCGATATTTCGCATAAAGGCTACTTTTCCCCAGTCTTCACATCCGCAGTCGCCTCTGAAAACTCTGAAGGCTCTTTTTTCTCTCCGCCCTTTTCTGTAATTACCACACCTCGTGTCTTATCTCCAATATCCTTTGCCTTTGTCTTAATCTCATATACCCCGCCGGATGCCTTTAAATCAATTTCACCAACTTGTGATGAACTGGCATAGACGATTATGCCTTCGCTTCCGAACGGAGGAGACACCTCAAGTTCAAACCTGTCTTCGCCTGAAGGTATTTCATAAATCACGCCGCCATTGAAATAATTATTGCCTCTGTATGGGTTTGGTAAAAGTTGAACAAGTTGACCGCCTGCATCCTTATAAACAACCCTCGCATAAAACGGTTTATTACCTTTGATATAGACCTTTATCTTTTCGCTATTTTTATATTCCTTTTTGCCTGTCCAGACATTTACGCTTAATGGCGCAGAGGGGTCATCTGCCGCGCCTTTTGAAGCCTTTTCCATTGCCTTTTCATCAGGCACAATCTCTGCCTTTATCTTTATTTTAAAACAATCTCCCATTGTCGCATCTTTATACCAGCCCTTTTCAATCTCCTGAATTATCTTTACGCTTGCATTTGCATAAGCCTCAATAATATCCTTTTCAAGCTGAAAGTCCTTGACCTTTGTCTCGCTCTTTATATAACTCATCACATTTTCCACTGCCTTCCTCTTTGCGTCTGTCATTGCAGTCTGTTCAGCCTGCTTCCTTGACTTATCCTCGCCCATGCACGCATAGCCTTCGGATTCTGTGATGGTGGATTGGGCGGCATAAAGCAGCCCATGAGACAACAACATTCCCATAAAACAAAATAAAAAAATCAACCTTTTCATAAATTCCTCCTCTTAATAGGTCTGAAGACCCCTTGTTTTTTAACTATTTGACTTTAATACTACGCTATGATAATTTTTATTTGCAAAGTATTCAAGAGTCAATAAACAAAATCTTTGGTTTCAAAAGGGGTAAAATAAATATGTCCCGTGTAATAACAGCTATATTTGAAAACGGTGTCTTTAAACCGCTTGAGGAAATACCGCAAATAAAAGAGCATGAAGAGGTTGAAATAAAGATACTCGCCCACAATGAATGGCAGAAGCGGTTTAATAACATTATAGAAAAAATCCGCAAAAAAACTGCCAAGTATTCTTCTGAAGAAATAGAGGCTGATATTGCTGATGCAGTAAAAGAGGTGCGGAGAAAAAGGCATGGCCGTTAAGGCCGTAATTGACACCAATATCTGGGTATCTGCCTTGCTTAATCCTTTTGGTTTTCCCGCCAGATTGTTAAAATCCTTTGAACAAGGAAACTTCCATGTCATCGTCTCTGAACCTATTATTGAAGAGATTGGAGATGTCCTTAGCCGTCCAAGAATAAAACGGAAGTATGGAATTTCTGAAGATGATATAAAAGACCTCTTAATCCTCATTGAAGAGAGGGCAGAACATGCGCTGCTTGATGGAAATGTTAATGTCTGCCGGGACAAAGACGATAATCTCATAATTGAAACAGCAATAAAAGGAAAAGCAGGATATATTGTTACAAGGGATGATGATATTAAATTTGACAAGGGTGTCTCCTCATTTCTTTCAAGATACGGCATATCCGTGCTTTCTATAGCAAAATTTTTAAGCCTCATAGAAAAGCTTTAATCTGACTCCAATACTTTTTCTCGCTTTCTAATAATTGCATATTGTTTCCTCTTACGGCTTCATAGTTTCGTTTCCTCTAAATCCTTATACATTTTCTCACTATTTTCTTTGTTCCAATATCCAACACCAGTAAAGGCTTCTTCGACAAGAGGCTCCATAAGCCATGTATGGAAAAAAATAATTATTCTCTTTATTTTTCAAAAACTTAGGATGTCGTATAAAAAAGTGTTTAAGTTTTAACAACTCAGAGAATAGATTATTTGCTACGGCTATAGAATATATAGCATTTTTTATTTCATAAAATTCTTCTCTAATGTGCTTTCTTTCTGATAACCAGTTAGAAACAATCTGAAGAAAAAATCCAAGCACAACTCCCACTAAACCAAATATTCCACTAATGGTGACATCTAAATACTTTTCCATTTTTACCTCACTTTTATCGCGTTGGTTCAGGTTTGCAAGCCTGAACCAGCAGGGAGCTATCTCCTACATTAAATTGGCCTATATATAATTTTAGTCTCAAGATATAATTCTATAAATGATGAATAAAAAAGCTCCTCCATTTCCGGATGGACTTTTGATCTTAATACCCTATTCTGCCTTATCTATTAAGCTGATAATATTCTTTATATACTTGTCTTGCTCATAGGGTTTTAAAATATTTTTTAATTGGACATGTTGTTCTTGAACGTCTCCTTCATTTTGTTTACAATCCAAAATGTTATCCATAATATCAATTAGTTTTGTGGAAGTAGAATTTTGCCTTTCTGAGGTTTTAAGAAATTGGGAATAATTTGCCAATGTCTGTTGCAATTCGCTATTCATTAAGTATCACCTCCTTTCTTAATATTTTTTACTAACTACCCTTTGTTACAACTCTTCTCTTTAATGTTAAATATATGCTTGTCATTTCAAAATATCAAGACAACCCATGTTAGTCAAATATCTTACTCTATAAATAACTACTGGGCGGAAACAACGAGGCGAAACCCATAGTAGTTGCTGCTCCCACCTCCTATTTTTTAATATATATTCATCTTCTGTTTCAATACCCTTATAGCCAGAATAGCCTCTGCGCCGTCCACAAGGTCTTTCACCCTGAATTCACCGGAAAGCTCCGGCTCCATGAGCCCCCTTGTTGTCATATACATCACCGCATTGTACCAGGTGGCAGTAGGCGGCACATCAGGGAATGGCGACTTTTCCTGGCCGAAATAGGCTGTGGCAATCTTTTCATCGCCAGTAAGCTTTATTAATACATCCTCTAAAACAAGGGCAAACTCCCTTCTTGTAATACCATCAGCAGGCTTAAAGAGAAATGCCTTTGTTGTCTGGTCATAGATAGGCTCAAGCCCCCTTACACCCCATTTCATCATTGTAAGCGCCTCCTCTTTGAAATGATGATTCAGGATATCAGAAGGTATAAACTGTTTATCTATCTCCCATTTTACCGGTATTCTTCCTGCAAAGAGTTTATCGATCTTGATCTCATCTGCCAGAAGCGCTGCCATGTCGCCCCTTGTTACAGACTCCCTCATGGCTATCTCCTTGCCCACATCGCCAAGCGTGATTCCTCCCATTGCCCTGACTATCTTATCAACCCTCTTCCATCCCTTATCTGCCTTTTCATTCCATTTGCCCTCTCTTTCCATGTTGAGGACTTCGCTGAACTTATCTCTTGCCTTCTGGAATTCCCTTGCCTCAAGATATGCAACACCCATGAAATATGAGGCAGCCTCTTCTTCTCTCAACTTGCTTAATTCGTAACTGACTTCTGTTGAGGGTGTTTCATCTTTAATTGCGGGTTTAGGTTTCAAACCTGAACCCGCATTCGCAATAGATGCAAGTTGAAATACAAAATCTCCTCCGTCATGGCCTGAATTTTTTATGGTGTTATACTCCGGCACCTGGTCTGATTTGCCCGCCACCATCTCTTTTACACTTCCCCTTCCATGAAACAGCTCTTCTGCTGTAAATACATTTTTTTCTGTCTCTTTCAATGCCTTTAAAAATGCAGAGGCAAATACAGAGTGGCCTCCTCCTCCGCTGTCTGCAACAGGCTCATTTCCTCCGCTTGCCATAAGCGTCCTTGATGGTTTTTCCATCATCTTCTTTATAAACTCATCCCTCTCGCCGCTCTTTGACAGGTCTCCTGATACCGCCCTTGTTAATGTGCCTGAGTAACAGCTATCGGATACTATTAAGATATGCCTTGATGTTATTCTCTTTATGTTTGATGTTATGTCATCTGCTATTATCCAGTTTGTAGGATTATCTCTTTCTGCATTTACAGGTATCCAGTATGACTTATCCGCTGTCTTGTCAAATTCCCCATGTCCTGCATAGTAAATCAGGAGGTTGTCCTTTTCGCCAAGCCCTTTTCTTAAATCATTCATGCCGTTAAGTATATCTTCCCTTGTAGCGTCTATGAGGAGCTTTGTTGTAAATCCATATTGCGTTCTTAATATCTCCTCTACTGCCTTTGCGTCTGCTATGGCTGTCTGTAATTTCGGAAGGTATTTGTAGTTGTTGCTGCCGATGATAAGGGCATGGTATTTGGCATTGGATGGCGCGGCGGAACTTGCGCCTCTTTTCTCTTTTATTGTAACTGCCCTGTCTTCTGCATGGACTATGGTGGGCAAAGCCCACCCTACAAAAACTATTGCAAGAAACAAGATTTTTGTTTTCATATTGTTGCCTCCACTATCGTATAAGTTAAATAAATTCGTAGAAACATGGCTTCAGCCATGTTAATAATAACAGGTTTAAAAACCTGTTGCTACAGATTTTATTAGGGGTTCTATTGATAAAAGAGGGGGATTAGATTGACAGCCGCGGCTATTGAAGTGAACCTTACACTTTAAACCCCCCTACCTGTTCATTCAGCGAGACTGCCTGCGTATCAAGATTTTTAACAGTCTTATCAAGTTCTACAGTAAGCAAGAGATTTTCATTCGTCTTTTTCTTTATTGTCTCAATAGTATAGACAATCTTTTCTGCAATGGTTTTTTGTTCTTTCATGGCATTAGCAATTAAACCCATCTTTTGAGACACATCGAATATAACCTGAGATATATATTTGCCTTGTTTTGATTGCTCCTTGGTGGAATGCCTTACCTCTTGTGTTACCCCTTTTATATCCTCAGTAGCTTGCATTATCTCTTTTGACGCCATTGTTTGTTCATCCGTTGCCTTCTTAATACCCTCAACCATACTGTTGACCTTCTGAATTGCCTCAACAACCTGACTTACGCCCTGAGACTGCTCTTCAGCAGCCTTCTCAATCTTTTTAGCCATGTCCAGGGAAACTTCGGAACTCTTAGTAATCTTGACCAACGCATCGCCGGCTTCCCTTGAAAACTTAAGTCCTTCAGCAACGCGCACTGAAGTGCGCTCTATGGAACTTGCTGCGGCAACAACCTCCTTCTGCATCTGACCAATGAGTTCAGCTATCAATTTTGTCCTTGACGCAGTGCTCTTTGCCAGACCTTTTACCTCATTGCTTACTACGGCAAACCCCAGCCCGTGCTCCCCTGCCTGGGCCGCAAGAATTGCGGCATTTAGGGAAAGAAGGTTTGTGGTATCAGCAATTTCATCAATAACCTCGATTATCTTTCCTATTTCGTCAGATCTTTCCGCAAGCCTTTTGATAACAGCCGAGGTAACAGCAACCTCTTCTTTGATCTTTTCCATGCCCGACATAGTCCTATCCATTGCCTCTGCGCCAAAGGTGGAAGCATCCCGTTTCACCTGTTCAGCGAGCTGCGCCTGTTCCCGTGAGCTATTGCCAACGTTCTTGACTATAAAATTTATCTCTGTTGCGTAAGAGACCGCCTCCTCCGTTGTGCTGAACAGGGTGTTAACATGCGCAGCAACCTGCTGAAGCGAAGCGCCTATCTGACTGATTGAGGCAGATGTCCTGTGAACAGATACTGCAAGCTTTTCAACATGTTCAGCAACAGAAATAACGGCAGCCGACATTTCAATGGATGATGCTGAAGCGCTTTCCGCCGCCTTAAGCAGTTCCTCTGTGTTTTCTGCCACTGCCCCCATAGATGCGCTGGCTTTATCCACGGATGATGAGGCCTCTTTCATTGCGCCAAACTGTGTCTGAGCAGATTCTTTGAGGCCATCAGAGGTTCCTTTGAGGCCGCGGGACACATCTGACATATCTTGAGATGTGCGATGGATACCCCCGATAGAAACGCGCAAGTTACGGATAATCGTATTGACGCTAGCCACCAGATGGGCTATCTCATCATTAAAGGTGAATCCCCAAAATTGGATTTTAACATCAATCTCATTAGTGAGATCTCCCTTGCTGACCGAATCCAATTCACCAATAATTTTTGAGAACGGCCGTAAAATCACGCTGGAGATGAAGTACATAAAGAATATACCCAGAAAGATAGAAAAGGTTAGAAGGATTATTGTAATAATAAATATATTTTTTGCCCTATGGAGAGATTCTTTTTCCATATTAATAATCATAGAATTGATAGAGAAGTCTAATTGTGTGCCAGTCTCTGACAATTTATTTTTCGATTTGGCTATTTCCTCAAGGGATGCGTCTCCCCCTGTCCAGATCTTCCTGATTTCTACTACGATTTCCATAGATATATCCCTATAGGATTTCCATAAATTTCCCATTTCACCTGGAGGGTTTGCAATGCCTCTGAAGGTCTGGTCAAACGCCTCTGCTTCCTTATTAAGTTTGTTCACAAAATCTTCCTGTCCGGTAACTGCATATTGATTAATTAAAAAAGCCATTTCATTGACCCGCCTCTCCTGCGCGCTTTGATTTACAATAACTCCCATGTCGTCTTTGTTTCTCTTATTGGTAGTGTAGATAATAGGAAGCATGCTGAGGAATATTAAAATGAAGGAAAAAAACCCCGCAAAAAATCTGAATTTTATTGAGTGAAAACGTTTTTGCATTATATCTGCACAGCTCTACGGCGATATTTTTACCGCGCGTATCCCCCTTTCATTTCCCTTAAGATCACTTTTCCAGACATAGCCGATGGCGCCTGCATTCTCTGAAACATATTTTATCACTTCTATCGGCCCATCCACAACCTTCGGGACAGCGATTCCTAAAGCAAATAATTTTTTGATCCAGTGGCTTTTATACGAAGTCGCTGACATGTCAATGAATTGCGAAAGAAACTCTCCGAAAATTTTTTTATCCTTCTGATCTGCCGGAAGGAGTTTTACCCCCTTCTCCTGCTCCTTGACACCAAGGTAGATATCTTTTATCTCCTTCTGTGTCATCTCCAAAGGCAGCAGCGAATTCTCATTGAGAAGGTTAAAATTTACAATGACAGCTATTTTTTCGTTTGGCGTTTCCGCGCATGCAAAATCCATGCGCATAAACATTGCAAAAAAAAAGGCAATAAAAAAACAGATTGACCCTAACTTTAAGGTCATTAACACCTCTCCGTTCTACAAAAATAAGTTGACATAAATGCGGGTAGCCGCAGGCTTTAGCCTGCGAAAATAGCGCACCCATAAAGGGTGCGGCTACCAGTGGATATCAAAAAACTTAAAGTCGTTCACTATAAAATACAGGCTGTGCTGTCCGGATGATGCATCTCAGAATCCAAGGGCAAGGCCTATGCCGTAAATATTATACGCCTGGTTGGCTGCTGTTTTCTTTTCAAAATCGTGAAACCTTACCTGTGCCTTAACCTGCGCTACCCATGGTATAATATGATAGGAAACACCGATTGTCGTTTCTGTTTCTTTGTCATCTGCAACATTCTTATTCGGGTCAGACACTTCATAACGCGCGTAGGGTGTGTATTTCTCTAATATCGTATAATATGCCTCTGCATAGTATGCGGAGAATTTTTTCGTGCCAGTCGCGCTATCATTTTTTATACCGCTTACAGCATACTCGCCCCGCACTACCAGGTCGCCTGCTGTAATATCTATGCCTGGCATAATGGTGTCCTGTTCTTTCTCCCTGCCCGTGGTCGCGCCCGTGTTCGTTTCAAAATATTTGTCACGGTAATATGACACAAGAGGTTTAATAGCGATATCGCCAACAGCGGCATTTAACTGTAACTTCCCCCCCATCCCCTTTGTTGTATTGTCGTCTTTGTGGTCAGAAGTAGAATTCTTGCCGTTAGAAACATAGACATCATACGATAAGAGGGCAGCATGAACATCGCCTGACAGCCACACACCCTGGGCATATCTTTGAAAGAAGGTTGC
>ORMF012427779.1_pt1 | contig 22283 bp, 17 predicted proteins | sample 1779871 | NCBI WGS metagenome assembly ORMF01 (sample SAMEA104232316, study PRJEB22302) | groundwater metagenome | biome: forest; feature: aquifer; material: groundwater | place: USA | collected 2011-08-07 | depth 5.4 m | reverse complement strand
TCGATGAGCCCTACATGCAGGCGCGCCCAGAGAAGGCGCGGCAGTACGGACTCAACGCGCTCAACCGCGCGCTCGATGGCGTCACGGGGACCACGTGCGTGCACATCTGCTTCGGGTACGCCGCGATCATCCACGAGCGGCCGAATGGATATTCGTTCCTCCCGGAGCTGGCCGGGTGCAGCTGCCGCCAGATCTCCATCGAAACCGCGCAATCGAACCTCGATTGTTCTGTACTGACGTCGCTGCCCGGCAAGCAGATTCTGCTGGGCAGCGTAGACCTGTCGGACATGACCGTCGAAACACCCGAGAAAGTTGCCGCGCGGATCCGGCGGGCGCTCCCGTTCGTTGCGCCGGAGAACATCATCGTCGCCACCGATTGCGGGATGAAGTACCTGCCGCGCGACGTCGCTGACGGCAAGATGCGGGCGATGGCGCAGGGCGCGGCGATCGTGCGGCGTGAAGTTGCGGGGTGACACGATGGCGGGTCCACACAGGCGTGGGCCCTGAAACGGATAGACCTCGACAGCCGATGCCTAGCGGCCGTGCGATACTTCTGCGATGAAGGGTCGTTTTTCCGCCCTGCTCGAGGTCATCCGGCCTCGCACGATTGCGCGGGCCGTCAAATCCGTCGACGATCTCGCGGTCGTCTCTCGTGATCTGAAACGCCTCGTCAAGCAGCTCGACAAGCACGCCGTCCAGAGTGCGGCGCGAACATCCGCCCTGGAAGAGAAGCTGAGGGCCCTCAGCGACGCCGTCGCGGAGCTGCGGGTGCGCGAGTCGAGGCTGCGCGTGATCTACCAGCGCGACATCGATTTGCAGCCAGCGCTCGACGCGGTCGATCGCATCCTGGACGCAGCGTCGATCCGTTCACACGTCGAGCGGTCAATCGAATCGGCTCCGCTCGACCTCGAACCGTTCCCGCATGTGGTGCTCGAGGATTTGTTTCCTCAACCGTTCTACGAGGCCGTGTTGCGTGGCATTCCGCCTGTGGAAATGTTCGACGGAGTGGAGAACAAGCAGCGCATCGTCGTGCCGTTCGAGATGGCGCCCGCCTTCAGCCGGCGGGTCTGGGGATTCCTCCTGCACTCGGTCGTGGACGACATCATCGGACCAGCGCTGATCCGAAAGTTCAGGCAGCCGCTCGACCATTGGCTTCAGGCAACGTGGCCGGAGCTCGCCGGTCAGTCACTCGAATCCCACGTCAAGCTGCAGAGTACCGACGGTCGCATTCTTCTGCGCCGGCAAGGCTATTTGATCCCCCCGCATCGTGATCCGAAATGGGGCTTCGTGACCTGCCTGCTCTACCTCGCGAGGCCCGGAGACAGCCCCACGTGGGGAACGGAGCTCTACCACGTCGATGGAGATACCGAAGCGGTCAATGTGGCGCCGCACTGGATTCGCGCCGAGCACTGCAGGCTTGCAAAGGAAGTCTCGTTTCGGCCGAACACCGCGCTCGCGTTCATGAATTCGCGGGGGGCTCACGGAGCCCGGATTCCTGCGGACGCTCAGCCGCCGGATCTCGAGCGATACATCTATCAGTTCCGGATCGGTCCGTCGTCCGAGTCGATCCGCAGGCTTCAAGCCATGCTTCCGAATGACCGACGCGAGATGTGGACGGGCAAAGCGGTCGACTACGCTTGACCAAAACGGGGACCCGCCTCAGCGTGACCTTCGCACGCGCCCCTGAGGTCAGAGGCGCGTTCCCGCGTCGGATCGCGGGCCCCGGAGTGATCATCCGCGGGGCCCGCTGGCTGTCACTGCCACCATATCTCGCGATGGATACGCCAGGCATCGCCGTCCTGCTTCCACAGCTGGACGTAGTGGCCCTCGGTCACTTGTCCTTTGTCGGACACCTGGTACTCTCCCTCGAGATGGGCGAGATCACCCGATATATAGACATCCGTCATGCTCAACGTCGTCGATGGCTTGCCCTCCCCGAAGTCCTGTTTCCAGAACGACCCGATCGCGTCTCTTCCCACCACGTTGCTGTTCGGGCGCGTCGAAAGCTCCGCGTCCTTGTCGTACAGCGCCATGAGGCCAGCGGCATCGCCGGCGTTGTATGCAGTCGTCCACAGTGACGCTAGGCGATCCGCCGTTTGAGGTTCGCGCTGCAGCGACGGATCGAGTCGCCAGATTTCGTGCTGGACCTTCCACTGGCTGTCAATGCGCCTCCAGAGCTGCTGGTATTGCCCCTTCGCCAGTGTCACGCCGTCCTTGGCTGCGACCTCGTACACGCCGTCGACGTGGAGAAGGTCTCCCTGCGCGATTGAATCACCGGGAGTGATCTTGGTGACGATGCCACCGGATCCGATGTCCTGGCGCCAGTACGACTCGATCCCGCTGCGCCCGTTAATCGCGGCTCCGCCCGGGGGCATCGAGTGCGCATCCTCCGCATAAAGTGCTGCCACGGCTGTCGCGTCTCCGGCGTTGATGGCCTTGGCCCACGTGGCAGCGAGTTGGTCGGCAGTCTCCTTGTTCGCCGCCGGAGCCGCAGCGCCCCCGCATGCCGCGAGACTGGTCCCAACAATTACAGCCGCCACTCCGACCATGATTCGGTTACGAAGAGTTCGGTTCATCTGAGCGCTCCTTCCACGCGGCAAATGGCCCGGCCGCCTTGACCCGATGGCACGCACCGCGGTTCGGTGGAATTCCGCGCGCGATGGGGAATATTTCGGGCACCAGCAGGAATGCCGGCGAAAACCGTTGATATTCCACGGCGGAATGTCATGTGTGTCGGACAGAGCATGCGGCACGCCAAGTCAGTCGGTCCCGCTCGATGCGATCTGACTGTTCGTGACACGCACGCAGTACGAAGCGCCAGGAGTGTCAGGGCGCTGCGATCATGCGGCGGGAAGTGACGGCGTGACTACTTCAAGAGATCCGCGACCTTGGCGATACCCGCTTTCGAGCAGGCGTCATCCACCTCGAGGGTGGACCCAGCGCTGCCGACCCCACCGATTGTGTCGTTACCCACCTGGATCGGCACGCCGCCGCTCAGAGCCAGGATGTCGGCGAGGTCGCGTTGGGCCGCCCGCGCGGGATCCTCTGCCGTGCGCTTCTGAAACTCCATCGTGGTGATGCGATACATCCGCGCGGTGTATGCCTTCCGCCGGGCCATGTCGGCTGTCTGGGGAGTCGCTTGCTCGTCCCTCATGATCACCAGCACCTGACCGGCACGGTCGACCACCGCCGCGGAGGTGTTGAACCCTTTCGACTTGCATTCCGCGAGTGTTGCTTCGGCGATCGTCTTTGCCATCGAGAGCGAGAGGTTGCGTTGCATGACGACTCCTTGCGCACCCACGTGACCAGAGAAGATCAGGGCTATGCCGATTCCGGCCAATGCCTTCAACTTGTAACCCATGAGAACCTCCGTTGACTGCCGACCGCTCACGTCGCGGCGAGTGATGCTCCCACAACCTTGCTGCAATCCTAAATCCGGAGAGCGTGCGCAGAGTCCCGGCTCTGTCCCTGCGAAGGATGCGTCCTCTCGAAGCCCGGCGCGTCCAGCAGCACAAGCCGCACGGCGTCGACCAATCCGAGGATCGCGGAGACGCCGAATGGGGCAAGGAAAAGATACCGGATCCCCTTTCGCCGGTCGTCGAGATAGAAATGGTGAAGTCCGGCGACGCCGCCGAAAAGCGCCAGGAGCACGGCTGTGGTCTGACTCTTTCGAGTCTTCGCCGGCTCGAGACCAATCGCGTGAAGCACTCGTGTCAAGGCCGATTCGAGCGGGTTCTTGTACGGTCGGCCCATTCCCGTGAGAATACCGGTCCAGCTCATGCCAGGTCTGAATTGGATACGCTCGGCTCTGGGTTGTCTGTCTTCATCGAAGTAGATCATCCTGCCGATAGCCCGATTCATCGATGATGACTTCGTCCATATCAGCCACCCCAGTGAGACCCATCGTGACCCCGAGTGCGTCTCGGTCTCAGGATTCACCCGAGGCGCACCGAATTTCTCCGTGAACTTCTGGTCGAATGTCTTCAGCTGTTCTGCGGCACCAAGACAGACCAGAATCACTCGGCTCGCCGGTACCACGATCATCGTCTGCTCGATTTCCCACCACAGGTTTGGCGTGTTTCCGGCTCGAATGAGCACCACTCGTGCCTGGCGCACGAGATTGGAGATGCGATCCCGCCACTCATCGTCGGCAGCGTACAACCTGGCCGCTCCGAGCTCGGGGAGCCGTTCACCTGGTCTGCCGATGGCGACGACTGGACCCACTCGACTCATGAACAGCGCCAGTTCCTGTTCGGGACTGATCGCCGCGAGATAGAAGGGCGGAAAATAGGCCAAAGCAGGTCCGAGCAGCCGCATGAAGCGGTTCGGCGGAATGAGAATCTGGTCGTCGTCGTGAAACGAGCGAAGGTAGATCACCGGTGACCGCGGGTCCTCAGCAAGAAGCCGATCGGCGGAAACAGCTTCGTATTTCCAACCCGTTCGAACCAGCACGACGCCGTTGCGGGCCGCGAGCAGGAACAGGATCAACACAGGGGCCTCGGCCCAACTGTCGCTCGAGGTCCGGCCGAGTGCCGTGTAATCCCAGACTCCCACGTACGCGAAGCAGAGAATCAGGAGGTTTGCGCCCGCCATCTTCGTCCAGGCGCCTCGTCTCGCGCGCCCGCTCGTCAGAAGAGGAATGTCCCGAAGGCCGGCCAGCAGCAGGATGAGCCCGAGTGCAAAGACGTTAGCGCCCGCAAACCAGATCGCGGCAACCCACACGACCCGCCTGGCATCTGCCACGGCCATCCAGTCGTCCGTTGTCAGACGCGCCCCGGCGAGGCCCATCGCAAGGGACCCCATAGCGAGGCACACGAGCCCGCCGATCTTCAGCCGACGGGCGTTTCGGCCGGCCGCATCCCCACCTCCGCGATCCGGGAGCGGATCAGTCATGCGATCCATTAGAGCGCTGGAGGCTCGGCGTCACCCGACATGTATCATTCGCACGGTCGATGGGCAGGAGTATGCTCGGAGAACGCGGGTCAGAGGGTGAACGATCTGAGCCTGTCAAGTCTGGTGCTACTGGCCTTTCTGGCCGCGTCAGCAGTCTTCCTGCTGTTGGCAAGGACGTTTGCCCGCAAACCCGTGATGGAGATCCGGCTTGCGGCGGTCGCCATTGTGGTGATCTCGTCTGCACTGCTGTGGACATTGTCCGAGCTCAGCGTGTTGCTCAATCGGACGCCGGCGCTTGTTCATGCCGGATTCGCAGCCCTTGTTCTGGTGTGGGCAACCTTGCGGCGCGACACCTCCGTGTTGGGACCTCCGGCACGCGCCACGATCAGGTCAGACGGGGTCTCGTGGGTCATGGCCATTCCCGGCGGCGGCGTGCTGTTGTCCCTCCCGGCTCTGTGGGACATTCTGGTTCTCTCTCCACAAATCGTAGGCCTGCTGCAAATGACCGCGCTCGCTTCGGCATGGCTGACGGTAATGAGGCGCGCGGATCGGACGTCTTCGGAACGATATGTCGCCGGGCACGAGGCATCGCAACGGATCGTTCGGATCTTCGTTTCCTATCGACGCGAGGACAGTGCCGATGTAACCGGCCGCCTCTATGATCGCCTCGTGGCACGCTTTGGGCGTGAGCGGGTATTCAAGGACGTCGACTCGATCCCGCTCGGCGTCGACTTTCGAACGCATCTGCAAGAGGTGGTCAGCGCCTGCGACGTGGTAGTGGCGGTGATTGGAGAGCGCTGGGTGTCCGTAGGGGAAGGGGGGTCTCGGCGCCTGGACGATCTGAAGGACTTCGTGCGCATCGAGCTCGAAACGGCCCTGCGGCAAGAGATTCCCGTCATTCCCGTGCTGGTGGGCGCTGCGAGGATGCCGTCGGTGCGCGATCTCCCGTCGACGCTGGCGGCATTGGCCTATCGTCATGGCCAGTCCGTGCGGCCAGATCCCGATTTCCACCACGACATGGATCGGCTTATCCACGGGCTGGAGAACCACCCGCGCACAGTCGGCCGCCGAAATGCGTTGAGTTGACGGGGACTCGCCCTCAGCTCCCGCTGAACTCGTCCACATCCTCGTCTCAGAAGTCGAGCTTCATGACGAACTGCACGACGCGTGGCGCCGTGTTGGTGTCTGAGATCCGTCCGAAAGTCGTGCTGTTGATGTCGCTATCGCCGACAAAGAAGTTCGCAGTGTCGAAGAGGTTGAAGACATCGGCGCGAATCTGCAGCGCCATCTCACGCCAGAGCCGGACGCGCTTCGAGAGCGACACGTCGACGACGAACTGTGAAGGACCATCGACGGCGAGGATCTCGAGATTTCCCCCTTCGCCTGCCATCGGGTTGAAGAACACCTGCCCGCTGAAGCCGGCGGCGTTCGTCAGGTTGTCGGCGCCGACCGCGCGGCCGGTGTTCGGGTCGATCACTTTGGGATCGATCCAATAGAGGTCGCCGTTGACCTCCCGCACGCCCAGGAGATTCTTGATCTCACGGGAATCGAGGCTGGTGAGCGCCGTCTGATTGGACGAGCGACCCGCGCGATTGAAGGTGCCGCGTCGGGCCAGCAGCGAAATCGGCGACCCGCTCTGCCAATGCACGATGGTGCTCGCCTGCCATCCACCGGCCAGGGCGTCCCATACGCCGCCACGGTTCAGCCAGCGCTTGCCCCGGCCAAACGGGATCTCGGCGATCGCGTTGCCGTTGATGACGTGGGTCACGTGAAACTGCGACCGTCCTTCGTTCAGTGCCGGCCGTGCGCTGTCGAGGAATGGCTCGAAGCGTTCCTGCGACGTGCCGGCGGAATTCGATCGCGTGTCGGCCAGCGTGTAGTTGATCTGCCCCAGGAGCCCGCCCTGCAGCCGGCGCCGCAGTTCGACCTGCATCGCGTGGTAGTCGCTGAACCCGCCGTTGTAAATCAGGTCCGCCGCGTAGATCCCAGGATTTTGGAAGAACGCCTGGCGGGCCTGAGCGCCGGTGGCCGCACCGGCGCCCGTCGTGTACACGTCTGCAAGCGCGGCCACCTGACCGGTCTGAATCAGGTTTCGCACAGTCGCATTCGTCAGGAATCCGCCGGCGAACGTCGGAATGACCGTGAGCGTTTGGCTGCCGGGGATCGTCGAGTCGAAGGCCGGGTTGAACACGCCTGTGGCCTGCAGCGCGAGGAAGCCGTTCGTGCGCGCGCGCTGGAAGTCGTCCTGAAACGTGCCACGGGGGTTGATCTGGTTGAGGTCGATGCCGCGCCACAGGCCTCGGCCGAACGTGCCCACGTACCGCGCCTCGCCGGCTAAGTACCACGGAAGCTCGCGCGAGATGCCGGCGCTGACCTGGTGGACCTGCGGCTGTTTGATCTTCGGATCGATCGCGAAGGCCACCGACGTCGGCGATACGGCGAGCTGATCCGCGTACGTGCGCACGCTCTTGAACGCTGGCGTCGCCACCACGGGGATTCCGGCGGCTGTGGTCGTGTACAGGTTGGTGAGCGACGTGCTCGTCTCGAGACCGGCGTTGCCGCTCGCCGCGTTGATCCCGACCGTGATCGTCTCTTCGTTGACGAAGGTCAGGGAGTAGCCTGCCCGTACCGCCGTCCGGCCGTCCTTGAACGGATCCCATGCAAGACCCACCGTGGGCCCGAAGTTGTCGAGGTCCTTGTTGTAGAAAGCACCATCGACGAACGACACGCGGCCGTTGGGATCGAGGAGCACGTCGCGAACGGGACGCCCGCCCAGGACAGGCAGCAGCGCCAGGTTGTCGGCTTCGCGCAGCGGGCTGTAGTACTCCCATTTCAAACCGGCGCGAACCGTGAGGTTCGGCTTCACGCGCCAGTTGTCCTGCAGAAACGTCGCGGCGTTGTTCAGACTGTAGTTCGCGTTGTTCGGAATTCCCGCGACGAAGCCTGACGACCTGTCGCGTACCTGGAACGTCTGGCTCACGGAGCTGATTGTTCCGGACAGGAACGCGAGCAAGGCATTGGCGGATGAAAGATCAGCCGCGCTGATGCCGCCCGGGAACCGGGCTGCTGAGAGCTGCACGGCCGCCGGCGCCGCCGTACTGAACCCGAACGCCACGGCCGGGAACCGTCCTGAGTAGTCGTACGAATTGACGCGGATCTGCTGGAGCTGTGCGCCGAACTGCAGCGCGTGACGGCCGTGGAGCCATGACCCCGTGTCGCTGTACTGGAACGTGCGAGTGTCGCGTCCCTGCGGCTGGAACGTGGCGATGCGGCTGGTGATGAACGGCACCGAAAAGATCGCGTTGCCGAAAGTCTCGTTGTTCTCGAACGCTCCCGGCGCGAGGTTGCCTCCGCCACGCACTTCGTTCGTCACGTTCGACCGTCGCCATTGCCACGCGGCAACGTAGCGCTGGACCGTGGACTCTGTGAAGACGACCGGGCGCTCGTGGATCGCATCGAGATCGCCTCTGTCGTCGGTATCGTGGAACCGGGAGTAGTTCGCTTCGAACCGATGGCGCGGCGTCGCCTCGAAGTCGACGCGGACGCCCCCCTGATCCCGCTTGTTCAGATTGCGCTGCAGGAACCGGTACCCCGCGGTGTTGAGCCGGCGGGATTCGGTCGAGTTGCCGACGTCGAAGTTGTTCACGTTCGACGCCGCCGGAACCCTCGCGAGAATGTCCTGTTGGACCACCGTGTCGAGCGGCAGCCCGGCGAGCTGCGTCACGTTGACTGCGCGGATCTGACCGTCCGCGGCCACGTAGCGAAAGACGCCCTGCAGGAAATCGTCGGAGGCCGCGATGACGTTGTTCTGCGTGTCCTGGGTCCGCTGCCGGAAGCCTTCGTAGTAGCCGAAGAAGAAGAGACGATCCCGCACGATTGGCCCGCCGAAGGTGCCGCCGAACTGCTTACGACTGAGCTCGGGCGTCGGCAGGCCACTCCGCTTGTTGAAGAACGAGTTGCTCGAACGGCTGTTGTTGCGATTGAACCCGAAGATATTTCCCCGGAAGCGATTGGTCCCGGACGGCGTGATCAGCCGCACGGCGGTCGCGCCGCCGGCAGCATCAGCACCGGGGACGCTCGTCGTGATGGTGAACTCGCCGACTGTCTCCGACGTGGGCCGGTTGGGGACGTAGTCGAGCGCGTTCGTGCGGATGAAATTGTCCTGGATATTGATGCCGTCCTGTGTGATCTGGGTCCAAGTGGGCCGTCCGCCGTTGATGCCGGTGGTGGTGCGATTGAGGATCCCGGGGACGCCTGCCTGCAGACGGATCAGCTCGATGGGATTCCGGGCTTCGAGCGGCAGATCGACGATCTGACGCTGGACGACTGTCTGCGTCACTTCCGGCGTCGTCGTCTGCACGAACGACCCGCCCGCGGCTACGTTGACCGTCTCGGTGACCTGGCCGACTTCGAGCCGCGCAGTCAGCGAGCGTTCGGCGCCGACGTTGACCTCGACCTGGGTGAACGTTGCGGTCTTGAAGCCGGTCAGAGTCATGGTCACGGTGTAGCGTCCCGGCTGCACCTGGGGAAACACGAACCCGCCCCTCTCAGTCGTGATGGCCGTCTGCGTCTGCCCGGTGAGCTCGCTGGTGAGCGTGACCATCACACCAGGCAGTACGCCGCCGGTGTTGTCGAACACCGTGCCCGCAAGCCGGCCAAACGATGCTTGTGCCGAGACGACTGCAGACCAGAGGAGCACGTTCGCGAGCGCCGCGATTACCTTCTGGAGGGGCGGCATGGCATCACGCGCTCGGCAAGGGATGGGCGCCAGCCCGCTCATAGCGTTCACTGAGTCGCGGGCGCGAAGGAATCGCGAAGGAATTGCGTGAATGTGATCGGGAACGACGAGCACCCCATTGATCGCCGCGAGCCTACCACACCCCCCGCGCGCCGGTTTATCCACGGACGCTACCATTCCTCCATGCCCGGCCCCGTCCTCTATACTCGGCCCCGCACCAGATGGCCCTGCTCCAGGTCGCAACGAAGTACTACCAATCGACGTGGTTCTGCGGGAGAATGCCCACCTGCTCCTGGTGCTGGTTCCGTAGCGCGTCTAACGGGAGGTATGTCGATGCGTACTCGAATTCCTGTCGCATTGGTCACGATCACGCTCGTCATGGTCGTCGGGTGGTGGGCGCCTGTGCTTATTGCGCAAGGTGGTTCCGGCACGAAGGCGTTCGACTCGACTGTGGTTGATCCGCAGGCGGCCATCAAGGCGGCGGCCGCCGCGTTCAAGCTGGGCCAGCCCGACCCGAACTTCACTCCGAAGAAGACGCCGTGGGGCGATCCCGATATCAGCGGGTATTACCTGGTAGCGACCTACGCGCCGCTGCAGCGCCCCGAGCGGCTGAAGGACAAGGCGTTCTTCACCGAGGAGGAATCGATCGCCGAGCTCAAACGGGTGATCGAAGCCGACTCCAAAGTCGATCCGAAAGACGTGCACTACGACTGGAAAGAGTACGGCATGGACGGGTGGCAGAGCCCGATCAGGCCAAGTAACCGCACGTCACTCATTGTCAAACCCGAGAACGGAAGACTTCCTCCGCTGACGCCCGAAGCACAGAAGCGACGAGAGGAACGCGCAGCCGCTTTACGTGTGAGGAGTCAGGAGGTCGGTGTAAGGACTGTTCAGAGCTTCTACACGCGGTGCATCATGGGCAATGCCGGCGGCGCGCCGCTCGTGCGCGGCGGGAACCCCGACCCGGTATCGACCGTCGGCAGCGAGGCCGGAGTGACGGCCGAGATTCAGATCGTGCAATCGCCCGGATACGCGGTGATCATCACGGAATCGAATTACGATGCCCGGATCATTCCGTTGGGTCAACGTCCACACCTGCCGCAGAACGTGCGCACATGGCTGGGGGATTCGCGCGGCCATTGGGAGGGTAACACCCTCGTCGTCGAGACGACGAACTTCAACGACAAGAAGCCAGGCGCGAATTATCAGGGATCCACCGAGAACATGAAGATGACCGAGCGCTTTACGCTCATCAATACGGCCACGATCAAGTACGAGTACACGATCGACGATCCTCGCACGTGGACGCAACCGTGGTCGGCTGAGGCGCTCATCCCGCGCATCCCGCCGGGGCTCTTTGAATTCGCGTGTCACGAACAGAACTACGGCCTGATGAACGTGGTCAAGGGTGCGCAGGCTCGTGAGAAGGAATTGATCGAGAAAGGACTGCCGATCGGACAGGCAAGCGGCGTCGGACAGGCAGGCCGCGGCGCCGGCGCCGGCGCCGGCGGCGCGAGGTAAGACGGCGCACAGTCATCTGCGCCTGAGGGGCGAACTCCAGGTCCGCCCTTCAGGCGCTGGCTATTTGTTCCCTGCCCCGGAACCGGGGCGGAAGTTACCGGCCGCGCCGTACTGATTGTTCTCGTTGCAGATGAACTCCATCAGGTCGCCCACGCCGGTTTGGCGGTCCGGGCGGAGCAAAGTCTGGCCGATCGTCCGGGTGCTTGCGGCCGTTGAGTTGTTTCACTCGCGGATGATCGGCCGCGGTTACCAGCAAGTCAAAGGCCGCCACTCCGCCAGCGACAATCACCGCCCAGCCCCACCGACCGCTTTATTCGCCCACATTCGCACACGACGTTGCTCCCGTAACGAGACAGGTCGTAGCGGCAAAGTGTCACTTCGATGTCCAGATCTCCCGTGTGGCAGCGTATGTCCGACGGATATTCTCGAGCGTGCGGTCAATCGATTCGCGCGCGATCCGGTCGATGATGGGCTTGACGATGGCCCCGAGGCCCAGCGGTACGCTCCGGCTCAACGTCAGCGACTCGAGCTCGACGATGACCCCGCCGCCGATCTGCTCGTAACGCCAGTACGAGTTGAGGCGCCACAGGAATCCCCTGTCCTCGCCCTGCGGCTTCTCCCGCTCGTTGGCGGTGCCGGCCGCGTCGAGCGCGACGATCCTGGTGGCCACGCTCCGGCTCGATGCCCGCGTCCGGCCGTGCCGACGGTAGTCGAGGCGGTGCTCGGTATCGTATGTGACCGTCACGATCTTCGTGCGCGTCATCCGTATGAACAGCCTCAACTGGTGTGGTTGGCGCTCGAGGACACGAAGGGCCAATACGTCCTCCTGGTGCGGGCCACGCTCTGACGGGTGCTGAAGCCGTTCCAGGAGGGTGTCGAGCGCTACGCCGGGCAGGAAGACGCTGCCGCGCCAATGAGAAATCACCCCGTCGGGCACGTCAATCGTGTGCCCGGTGCCGTCCGCCGCGGCCATTTCGCCGATCGCGATCTGTCCGTTGACGACACAGATCCGCGTGCTGGCCGCCTCGGGTGAGAAGTCCGTGATGAGGAAGCCGCGTGGCGACGTCAGCTCGCGCGCGATGCGGGCTTCGGTGGCGGCCACGTACGCATCCCAGGCTCTCACGGTCTGCGGTTGGAGCGTCGCGGCGGCCGCACTGGCCGGCGCCATGATCGCGACCGCAAGCGCGGTGGGTACCCGCGTAGAGAGATGCGGCAGGAATCTCACGCTGTCCCCCTTTCTGGTGCCTTGGGCAGCGGCTCAGCGTGATACAGAGCCACCGTGGTGAGGGCCGTCGACGTGATGAGCGCCACGGTCAGGCCGATGGCGGCCACGGCACCGCCGACGTCGAAGAGCAGGAAGGGGCCGAAGCCGAAAGGACTCACGGTGGGCGTGGCGAACAAGAGCAGCGTGCCGATGGCCAGGATGATTCGCAGCTCGGTGGGGCCGACGCGCAGGAACGACATGCGGAACTGCCCATTGACCGCGGTGGCGAGGAACACTTCCGCAGACACGAGCAGGTAGGCCGCGAGGAGCGTCAGCCCCATGACCGGGGTGATGAACTCCGACAGCGACATACCGCCGACGAGCAGGCTGAAGCCGGTGACATCGAGTACGTGGTCCACATAGAAACCGTAGCGCGGGCGCTCGTGCTTGCGCACGCGCGCGACGGTTCCATCCAGGCTGTCTCCGAACCAGTTGAGGGCGAGCGCGACGACGACGAGACCGAGGGCCGGGAGCCAGTATCGGGATGCCCAGAACGCCGCTCCCGCACCTGCCATGGAGACGAGCGCCAGCAGCGTCAGATGATCAGAGTTCACCCAGCGCGGCAGCCGCTGGGCCATCCAGATGAGTGCTCGCTTCTCGGCAGCGGCGAGAACGCCCGTGTTGACACGCGTGTGGCTGTGCGCCTGGACTGTCATGTTTCCTCCTCGGGCCGAATGCGGCATCCTCCACGGATGCCGGTGCGCCCTACCGGAGAATGTGCCAAAGGGACTGGAAACGGCTCACGAGGCGGCGGCTGGCGCCAGTTCCTTCTAGGCGCGCCGTTGCAGCAGGGGCCTGAGGGGTCGGAGATTTCGGGCCGCGTCCAGCGACAGCACGGCATCGATCAAGCGCTGCGTCTGCGGACGGCCGAGGACGGGCGTCATCAGATCGCGCGCCTTGTCCACGATCTCATCCCTTGTCATCGGATTGCGGATGGTCCCACGGACTGCCTCGACGCGTTCGCTGAGCCGTGAGCCGTCCTTCAGCGTGACCTCGACGACCGCCACGCGCACCGGCAGGAGGCGAGCGAGCTCCTCGTCGGGCACGTACTCGACCTTGGCCCGATGGCGCCTCACGGTCGGGTCATCCATCCGCGGCTTGTCATGCGCCGCGGCAAATGACGCGGTCTTGTCAATGAGCATCACGGCGATCATGTGCTGCACGCAGATGTCCGGGATGTCGCGGTTGTCGACCACCGCGCCGACAGTAGGCGCCAGCCGCACGATGACCTGCTGCACGTCGTCCGCTTCAAATGCCCGTTGACGGCGCAGGTTGGCGATCGCATCGAGCGGCGCCTGGATCGGCGTGCCGACGGTCCACTTCTTGATGTCGGTGCGCGTGACCTCGTAGCGCTCCCCCAGCCCATCGACCAGCATCGCCGTCGTTCCCTTCGGCGCATTCACCTGGAAGTAGTTGTCCGCCCCCGAGAACACATCGTCCACACCGTTGAAGCCCGACCGCACGAGCAGAGCGGCAGTGACGCCGTTGCGAGCGGGCATGCCCGCGAAGACGAACCCTTTCTCGATGTGATCGGTGTCCCGCTCCCAGACCGCGAATCCCGATGACTCCTGCGACGCGTAATCGAGCAGCCAGCGCATCTGCGTCGCGTCGAGCGACGCGGCACAGCCGGCTGCCGCCGCGGCGCCGAACGTTCCCGCAATGCTGTGCGTGCTGCGGCGTGTGTCGTTGCGGAACGTCACCCCGCCAAGAGCCATCGTCACGCGAGGGCCGATGTCATACCCGAGCGCCACTGCGCGAAGGAATTGCGTGCCGGTGATCTGGAGCGACTCGCCTGTGGCGAGCGCGGCCGGAACGACCGAGGATCCCGGATGCGATTGCGAATCGCCGTGCGAATCGTCTGTTTCGTCCGAGTGGGCGAGCACGCCATTGATCAGGGAGGCATCCATGGGAGACGTGACGATGGCCGAACCGACGACAGTCGCCACGGGCCGACCGGCTTGCGCGGCAGCAAAGGACAGCGCGGCCTTTCCGGGCGGCAGCTCGGACCCGGAGACCATTGCGGCGAATGTGTCGAGTACATGGTGCTTGACGGCGTCGAGGACTTCGACGGGAAGCGGACGGTCTTTGGCCGCCGCCATGTAGCGGCTCAGCGTGGCCATGACTGGACTCACGGCTGCGCGCAGACGAACGGCGGGAAGTACGGTGGCCGCGAGCGCCAGCGCACCACGGCTGATGAGCGTCCGTCGAGTGATGGTTCTGGTTGGTCCAGGCATTCCGTCTCCTTTGCGCGCCCCGGCGGGGCTTGTCAAGCTGCCGCGCAGTATTACTGCATTACTGCGCGCCGATCGGACGAGGAGTGCCATGTCGATGAATCGCAAGGACTCCTGGCGCAGAGGTCAAAGGTACCACCGACCGGCCCGACGAGCTGAAGCACAGGATTGGCATTACTATCTCCACGACCCGCGGAAGCTCTCTGCGGCGGACGGCCTCGACCTTGGTTCCCATTCAGGAGGTAACGTCGATGAGAACACCTCTCGTCATTCCGGCTGCAGGGCTCGTTGTGCTGGCGGCCGGCGCACCGCTCGCAGCGCATCATTCCTTCGCAGCGGAGTTCGACGGTTCGAAGCCCGTGACGCTCAAGGGAACCGTCACGAAGATGGAATGGACCAATCCCCACGCGTGGCTTCACGTTGATGTCAAGGACCCCAACGGGAAGGTCGTCAGTTGGATGGTTGAGGGCGGCGCACCGAATGCGCTGCTCCGACGCGGCTGGAACAGGAATTCGGTCGCCCCGGGCACTGCGGTCATTGTCCAGGGCTTTCGGGCGAGGGACGGTTCGAACAGGGCAAGTGGCGGCGATCTGACGCTACCCGACGGGAAGAAGCTGTTCATAGGGTCGACTGGCACGGGCGCGCCCGGCGACGGGCGAGATGCACCGGGGAAGAAGTGATGACGCGCAATCGAGGGCTCATGTCGCTCGCGATCGGCGCGACCGTCGCGGTGGCGGCGCTTGTCGCGGCAGCCGGCCAGGAGCAGACCGCTCCAGCGAACACGGCCGAAGTCGCGAAGAACTGGACGCCACCACGAACTCCCGATGGCCAGCCGGACCTGCAAGGTGTCTGGACGAACTACACTGGTACGCCGTTCGAAGTCCCTGATAAAAGCGACAAGCCTGAGTTCTATGCCGGAGATCTGGATGGTACGGGCCGGGGCACCGGCCCTTCTTCCTTCTTGAACGACACCGCCGATCGTCAACTCACGAAAGCCACTTCGCTCGTCGTGGATCCGCCCAGCGGGCGCGTGCCGATCATGCCCTGGGCCGAGGAGAGACGAAACTACAAGCTCGCGCACATCCAGGACGACTGGGTGAATTTCACAGCGTGGGAGCGGTGCATCACCCGTGGCGTGCCGGGAGGGATCTTCCCGGCCGGCTATGGCTCGGGGTACCAGATCCTGCAGGGTCCCGGGTACGTCGCGATCGTCTACGAGATGATCCACGAAGCGCGCATCATTCCGATCGACGGGCGTCCGCATCTGGGGGCGGCTTTCCGGTTGTGGAACGGCGATTCGAGGGGCCATTGGGAAGGGAACACCCTCGTCGTGGACATCACCGGTTACAACGACAAAGGCACCGTCGCCACCAACGTCGCCACGCAGCGTGTTCGAGCGATTCCGCAGAGCGAGGAGCTGCACGTCGTCGAGCGTTTTACGCGCGTCGACGAGAACACGATCAAGTACGACGTGGTCGTCGAGGATCCCAAGGTCTTCACCTCTCCCTGGAAAGTGGCGATGCCCTTACATAGAGAGCCGGACTACCAGATGTTCGAGTACGCGTGTCACGAGGGAAACCGCGCCGTTCCGAATACTCTCAGCGGCGGGCGCGCGCGAGACAAGGGCGCGCCATCCGTCAAGACGCAGTAATCCTCGCGAGGAGGCTCAATGCAGAACTGGGTGAAAGGCGCGGTCATCGCACTCGTGTCTATCGCCGGGACCCTCGCGATCTCGCCGATGATACGAGGGCCGGTCGAGGGGCGAACGCCGGACATCAAGGCGTTGCGGACCGCGGACGGGAAACCGGACCTGAACGGCATCTGGCAGGCCGTCGGTTCGGCAAACTGGAATCTTCAGGATCATCAGGCCCGAACGGGTCCGGTGCTCGAGCTCGGCGCCATCCTGGCGGTTCCGGCGGGTCTGAGCGTGGTGGAGGGGAACGAGATTCCGTATCAGCCGTGGGCGGCGGCCAGGCAGAAGGAGAACTACGAGAACTGGCTGAGCAGAGACCCGGAGGTCAAGTGCTACCTCCCGGGCCTGCCACGCGCGACGTATATGCCGTATCCGTTTCAGATCCTGCAGACCGGCAACAACGACATCCTCGTGGCGTACGAGTACGCCAGCGCCAGCCGCGTCATCAGGATGGGGAAGGTGGAGCCGCCACCCGTGGACACCTGGATGGGGCAATCAGCCGGTCGCTGGGAGGGTGACACGCTCGTCGTCGACGTCACGGGCCTCAACGACCAGACGTGGTTCGACCGCGCCGGCAATTTTCACAGCGAGGCGCTCCACGTCGTCGAGCGATTCACGCCCGTGAGCCCTGACCTGCTCGACTATCAGGTCACGATCGAGGATCCCAAGGTTTTTACGCGCCCGTGGAAAATTCAGATGCCTCTCTATCGGAGGCAGGACAAGGGCGCACAGCTCCTGGAATTCAAGTGCGTCGAGTTCGTCGAAGAGATGATGTATGGGCATCTGCGCAAGAGGACAGGTAACGAGAAGCCGTTCAGCGCTGCGCGCTCGAGGTGGCCTTAGTCGGACAGTCCCGGAAAACGCGAAGAAGCAGAGGCGCTGGCGCGCCATGAACGGCGCGCCAGCGATGACTTCATTCGCTCACGTTCGCACGCTGCTCCGTCGACCTTCCTTCAGCGTGGCGCCGCGGCAGGTCTGGCGAATTTCGAGTCCTCGACCGCAGCGGCGCGGACGGCCTGCATCGCATACGTGAATTCGCGATTCCGTACCTGCGAGATCACCCAGGAGTACGGGACCTTTCTCCCGCCCACGTCCCGGAAGTCGCGGTACTCGATCTGCGTTGGATAGGGGCCGACGGTGGTGTCCGTGTAGTACACCAGTCGAGCGAGCATCCCGTTTTCCTTCTCGAAATACGCTTTGACCTTGGGCAGATTCTTTGTGTGCCCCGTCACGACGTACACCTCGGCGCCGTTGATCACCTCCGGCCGCTCCATCTTCGGGTCGAGCAGCAGTTGTTTGAGCTGGGCCGGAAGATTAAAGGGGTCGTCAAGCATCATCGCATCGAGTTCGGCCTTGCGAAGGTCACGCGGAGCAGCGTTGCCGGCCTTCGCCCACCCACCAGTCGGGCCATACGCGAGCAGGTTGTCGTTTTGCCCCGCCTTCGTCACGGTCAGCTCGAGTCCCGGCTTCGAAGAAATCTCGATCTGCTGGCCGGGGAAGGGACGTCCGATCCGAAGCTGGGTGACGGTCCCGACAGCCGTGAGACTCGGAGTCTTCTGTACAGCGGCCGCTCCGCCGACGGCAGCTAAGTACTTGTCGAGAACCTGGGTCGCACTGACAGCGGGAACCGCTGGAGGCGAAGGCCGGCTCGGGTGATAGTCCTCGCCCAGTGCCGCTGGCAGTTCCTCGCCAGTCACATTCGGTATCCCGATGGGCGTGCTTCGTCCCATGTGGCAGGTGAAGCAGGTGACCTGCATTCTTCCCCCGAACGAGCTCTTGTTGATCGACGTCACCATGTCGATCATTCGCCGCGCAACCTCCTTCTGTGGCTTGCTGTCGAGCTCGCGCTTCGCGGCGTCATTGTCGTGGCAGTACGGGCAGCCGACCCCAAGAGCGGCCTCGAAGAACACCATAGTCGGGTTCAAGTGCTCCGCAGGCTGGCCCCTGAAAGACTTGATGTTCTTGAAGACGTCCTCCATCTTGGCGTCGCTGCCTGCGGCGGCACCCTGGGCGCTGACCGGTTTCTGACTGACGCCAACGGCCAGGGAGAAAATCGTTACAGCGGCCGCCAGCATCGTGCTTGTCGACCGCTTCGGAATCAGATTCATTGTTTGCCTCCTGCTTCTACCACGGGCCGGATCCTACACCTGACACGGGCGTCCGCGCCCGCGTTTTTTCTTTGCTGTCAACCCCGCGCCGTTTCCTTCAGCCAGCCCGTAGCTTCGTGGACTCGAGCTAGGGTGCGGGGCGCGGGGGAGTATAGATGGTCGACGTGTCCACGATGAATTTGCGATAGTTCGAGAATTCCGACACGCCGCGTAGCCGCAGTTGCCTGAACAGCATCACTCGCGCACTGGCGGTCCACGTCACTTCCGCCGGCAGCCACACTTCATTATTCACCGTCCTTCGCTGAAACGTAGCCACGGTGCCCTTGTGCACGCGCGCCAGGAAGCCGAAGCCGAACGAGAGGGTGTCGATGGCCTCGATCTCGACACGGACCAGTTCGTAGTCAGCTTCACTGATCCAGGCGCGCGCCTTGAAGTGGCGCATGATCTTCCCGTCGTCGGTTAGCGGCTTCGCGCCTGGGATCGGCGTCAGCGTGGCGACGATGGTGTCGTGTCCGTCGAGCGATTCGCGCCCCAGCATGCGGATGTCGTAGATGCGGAAGATGTCGTCCACGGCCGCGGAATACTCGCGGCGTGCCTTGTCCTGCTCGCGCGTGGCTTTCGTGCGCTCCGATGCGATCGACAGCTTTCGCGCGTAATTCTCGACCTCTTTTTGACGCGAGCGATCCCGTTTCGCCAGGTCCCCGGGAGGCACGGGCCGACCGTTTTCCTCGATGAGGCGCCGGTACCGCTCTTCACCCGGAAGGCCTGGGTAGACCTCGAACACCTTCACCGACTGGTCTTTCGACCGCCCTGATGCATCGAGCTTCTGCTCAGTGCGTCTTTCGAGGAAGGTGTAGCCGCTCTGGCGCTCCTCATCCGTGGCGAGATGGCGCTTTACCTGCGCCGCAAACGCGTCCTGGTCGGGAAGAGGCCGATCCTGCGCGGCTGGCGTCGCGAGTACGAGCAAAGCCAGGACTACCGGGCGCATGTAAGGGATTATCCCACCCGCGAAGCGCGGGACCGACGTTTACTGGGCGACCTCCTGCCGTGCTGGGGCCCAGGGCGACTGCACTGGGCCCCACTAGGTCGCCGGGCTTGTTTTCCTGGTATGCGAGGAAAAGTCGTATCATCTGTGCGTCTTTTGACGGAGGGGTTTATGAGGAGACAGATTGTCCTTGGCGGCGTGCTTCTGTTCGGTGTCCTTTCACTGACCGCGTCGGCCCTTCAGCAGCCCCCAAGGCCGGCGGCGTCAGCCATCGAGGTCGAGAAGCTCACAGACAATCTGTACATCCTCAAGGCGCTCTCGGCCGGCGGCGGCGGTAACACGTCGGTGCTCGTCACCGCGAACGGCGTGGTGGTAGTCGACACCAAGAATCCCGGTTGGGGCCAACCTCTGCTCGAGAAGATCAAAACGCTCACCAACAAGCCGGTGACGATGATCATCAACACCCATACGCACGGCGATCACGTGAGCGGCAACGTCGAATTCCCCGCCACCGTCGAGGTCGTCGCTCACGAGAACACAAAGGCCAACATGGGGGCTATGCGGCCGGCCTCATTCGTGGCCCAGCCACCCAGTGGCCCGGCGCCGAACATCTTCACCCAGCACAACGGTACTGGAATGGCCAAGCGGACCTTCAAGGACACGATGACGATTGGCAGCGGCGCCGATCGGATCGAGCTCTACTACTTTGGTCGTGCGCATACCAATGGCGACGCCATGGTCCTCTTTCCGTCGGCGCGCGCCCTGCACATGGCAGATGTGTTTGCGAACAAGGGCCTGCCCGGCATGGATTCCAACAATGGCGGTACCGGAGTTGGCTACGCGGACACGCTGACGAAGGCGGCGGACTTCGCGGACAAGAACAACGTCCAGACGATCATCAACGGGCACAATGCCGCCACGACGACGCGCGCCGACCTCCGGGAGTTCATCCAGTACATCCGCGACTTCGTGAAAGCCGCGCAGGACGGGAAGCGGAGCGGCAAGAGTGTGGACGAAGTCGCGAAGGCCTGGCAGACGCCGGCGAAATACGTGGGATACGAAGCGATGCCGATCCCGGTTCGCGTGCGCGCGAACGTCGACTTGATCTTCAGGGAGACGAATTGAGCGCACCCGCCCATCGGGCGGGTTCAGGACCAACGACGGATCAGGCGCGTTCGGATGATGTATCGGGGCATTGCGATTCAGGTCCGCCGCGCGAAGCGCCGCGCGGCCACGGCAGCAATGATTGGGAGGTGAAGGCTGTTCTATGACACCGGTCGCGCGAAGACCTGCACCCAATAGGGGCGGCGCGCTTGGTCAATCGCGTAGCCGGCGCCCATCTCGGTGAAGTCCGGGTTGAGGATGTTCATGCGATGACCGCGTGAGTGCATCCAGCCGTCCAGTACCTCCTCTGCGCTCGACTGTCCCAGCGCCACGTTCTCACCATACGCCTGCCAGCGATAGTCCGCTGCCGCCAGTCGATCCCCGGCGCTTGGATGGGCTGCGTTCGGCAGGACGTGAGCAAGTTGCCCCGCGCGCGCCATCTGTTCCGCTTGGATTTGCGCCGCATGCATCAAGCGCGCGTTGGCGCGCAACGACGCGCGCCCATTGCGGGTCCGTTCGACATTTGTCAGATCGATAACTCGATCTGTGACTCTGGACGTGACGGCCGGACGCGCCCCCAACGGCGCCCCCGATTGGGCGGGGGTGGAGCAGAGGCTGACCACACCGATCATCATCGCCACGCTGAAACGTTGCCGTTGACGAACCATGCGGCGGAATCTGCAATCCATGCGCCCCGCGCAGCCGTGTGAAGATTCGGCCCTCAGCACGGGAATCTCGATGTGAGTCTCAATATCTGGATCAAGCGCGGTGACGAGTTTGAACCTGGGATCCGGAAATTGCCGTACGCGCGCACAAGTCCCACACATCTCGATTGAGCGAGATAGCGAAGTGCGTTTACTGTTTCGATCGACGCACGTCGATATTTGGCGTTGCGTTCAGACCGTAAGTCAGTAACGCCGTGAGGTTTGCTCCCGATCCGTGAACGGCTGACATGGCAGCGGAATTGCCCCTCCCCGCGTGCCCCACTCCCTCTCAGCGACGCTCATGTTTTTGGCGGCTCGGAGGTGAAGGAATGAAACGCGCGGTCGTCGCCGTCACTCTCGTTGTTGTCGCTTTGACCGTTCGCTCCTCCGCGCAGACGGTGACCGCGGGCCCGTTCGTGGCAGGCGAAATCCTGGTGAAGTTCAAGCCCGGCGTCAACGCTGGCGCGAGGGCAGATGCGCACATGGTGGCAGGCGCGACGCCCCAGATCGATGTCCAGCGTACAGGTGTCCAGCGTGTTCGCGTACAGGCCCGCGCCGAATCAGCCGCCATCGCGCAATACCGGCGCAACCCGAACGTCCTCTATGCCGAACCGAACTTCATCCGCAGCATACCCATGCCCAGCGCTCACCCTGCGGGCTCTGAAGTCGTACCAGGCGATCACTACTTCGACGAACAATGGGGTTTCGACAACACCGGTCAGTCGTTCTACTGCATCCCTTGGATTTCCGGTGAGCTGTGCCTCTACAGAGGCACCCCGGACGCCGACATCGATGCCCCGGAGGCCTGGGCGATCTCCAAGGGCAGCTCCGCCGTCACAGTGGCGGTGATCGACTCCGGTGTCGACTACACCCACCCTGACCTCGCGGCGAACTACGCCGGCGGCGACGACTTCGTGTTTTCCGACGGCGACCCGATGGACGATCACGGTCACGGCACGCACGTGGCGGGAGTAATTGCCGCGGCCCTTGACAACCTCACCGGCACACCGGCGGAAGCGGAGGGGGGCGTCGGGGGGGGGGC
>ORMF010029166.1_pt1 | contig 22285 bp, 14 predicted proteins | sample 1779871 | NCBI WGS metagenome assembly ORMF01 (sample SAMEA104232316, study PRJEB22302) | groundwater metagenome | biome: forest; feature: aquifer; material: groundwater | place: USA | collected 2011-08-07 | depth 5.4 m | reverse complement strand
CGTCCGCGCCACCAAACTGGCCAGAAACACGTGGGTTATCGGTGCGGACGGCAGCTCCGTTTTGCGCGCGTTCCTCATAAAGATGATTTATTAAAAAACGGGACTCCGTCCTGATATTCGAAGAAAGCCACCGAGTCCCCGATGCGGACCGCTTCTCCGGCGAGGCGTGCGGTGAGGCGGCCGCCGCCATCGAGATCGATGATGGCGATCTGGTAGGGGGCCTGGCCGGCCAGCGATTCAGGCGCGGAATGGATCACGGTTTCGGTGTAGACGACGCCGCCGGGGAGGATCTCGCTCATACTTTCTCCAGGATTGTGACCACGCAGGTGGCTCCGGAGCCGCCGAGGTTTTGGGCGAGCCCGAGGTGGTTGCGGCGAAGTTGACGATCACCGGCCTCGTCGCGCATCTGGAGCACGAGGTCGCAAAGTTGAGCCACGCCGGTAGCGCCGACGGGATGCCCTTTCGACTTCAGGCCACCGCTCGAGTTGATTGGCATTTCTCCGCCCCGCGCGGTGTGTCCAGCGGCGGAGTAGGGGCCGCCGCCGCCTTTTTCGACGAATCCGAGATCCTCGATGGCAATGATTTCGGCGATGGTGAAGCAATCGTGAATCTCGGCGAATTCGATATCGCGCGGAGCCAGCCCGGCCATCTTGTATGCCTTTTGACCGGCGGCCTGGACGGCTGGAAACGCGGTGATGGTTTTCTTTTGATCGAGCGCGACGAAGTCTGAGGTTTGGGCAACGCCACGAACGAGGACGGGCTTGGCGGTGAAATCGCGGGCGCGGTCGAGCGGCATCAGGAGCACGGAAGCGGCGCCGTCGCTGACGAGCGAACAGTCGTAGAGGGTCAAGGGGTCGGCCACGGGTTTGCCGGCGAGAGCCTGCTCCAGTGTGATCGTCTTGCGCAGATGGGCATCGGGATTGAGCGCGCCGTTGGCATGGTTTTTGACGGCGACGGAGGCGAGATGTTCGCGAGTGGTCCCGTACTCATGCATGTGGCGGCGGGCGATCATGGCGAACAAGGCGGGGAAGGTCGCGCCGGCTTTGATCTCGCCGTTGAGGTCGCCGGCGGAAGCGAGGATTTCGGTGACCTTTGGCGTGGATTGCGAGGTCATCTTTTCGACCCCGGTCACCAGAACGGTGTCGTAGATTCCGGCGGCGACGGCGCTATAGGCGTGAAAGAATGCAGCGCCGGAGGAGGCGCAGGCGGCCTCGAAGCGGGTGGCGGGAACACCGGCCAGTCCGATTTCGGCGGCAATGTAGGGGGCGAGATGATTCTGCCCGACGAAAGAGGGGCCAGCGAAATTGCCGAGGTAGAATGCCTCCACCTGGCCAGCCGTCACCTGTGCGTTCCGCATGCATTTGCGCGAGGCGTCCGCGGCGAGGTCGCGGATGTCCTGGCCAGCGAGCACGCCAAACGGCGTTTTTCCAATTCCGGCGATGGCCACCTGTCTCATATAGAGTTCAGGATAGCGCCCTGTGCGCTTAAGTGGTGTAATGAACTCTTCATGACCACGTTGCGTGCCGGGACGCTAAGCCCCTTCGAGCCGATGAGCGAGGAGGCGTTACTTTCACTGGGATCGATGGAGGGGCTGCACGAGCTACCGGTCCCGCGGAGACATCGGGAGCGGTACTGGCCTGGATACGCGGCGGCGGGGGCGATCGCGCTGGTTGCGTATGGAATGCACTATCTGCCGTTTGCACCGTTTCTGGTGGAAGCGCGGCGTCCGCTGAGCGCGAGCATGATCGCCATTGTGGTGGCGGTGTTGATTCGCCACCTGTTTGCGGTGCCCGCCTCGACAATGCCCGGATGCAAGAACGTGGTGCGCCGAATGATTCCGCTGGCGCTGATTCTGATGGGGGCGGGATTGAATCTTACGCAGGTTGCCGGCGTGGGGTGGAAGGCGCTCCTGATCACAATGGCGGGAATGTGCGCGGCCACTTTGTCGGCGCTGTGGCTGGGGACGCGGTTCGGACTGATGCGAAAGACGGCGCTATTGATTGGGGCGGGAACGGCGGTGTGCGGGACGAGCGCGATTGTGGCTACGGCTCCGCTGATCGATGCCGAGGACGAGGATGTCACACTGAGCGTGGGCACGGTGAACCTGCTGGGGTTGATTCTGATGTTCGCGCTGCCGCTGGCTGGAGGATTGCTGGGGCTGAGCCAGGAGGCATTTGGGGAATGGGCGGGATCATCGATCCACGCGGTTCCGCAGGTAGTAGCGGCGGGATTTGCATTCGGCGCGAAAGCAGGAACGCTGGCGACACTGGTGAAGCTGGCGCGCGTCACTTTGTTGATACCGTTTCTGCTGGTGCTGGTGTTTCTGCAAGGATCCGAGCGAAAGAAGGGGATGCATTATGGGCGGCTGATACCGAAGTTCCTGTGGGGATTTTTGATCCTGGCGGCGCTGAACACGGCGAGCCTGATCCCGGCGGTGCAGTTCCAGCCGGCATCGTGGCTGCCGGTGTGGTTGAATGTGCGGACGAGCATCGCCTTGGGACCGTGGCTGGTGGAGGGCGGCAACTGGCTGCTCACGCTTGCGATGGCGGCGATCGGATTGGAGGTGAATCTGCGGCTGCTGGTCAAGGTGGGCGGACGCGCGCTGGCGGCGGGCGCGGGAGCGGCGGTGATTCTGTGCCTGACGACGTGGCTGCTGATCCGGAGCGTTTTGTAACTTGTAATGTTCTCCACACGCCTGGATTGGAGCCTGCCGGACAATGAACTTGCGCGGATGATCGCGCGCAAGCGGGAGGAGGGGTGCGCGATTGTCGACCTGACGGACTCGAACCCGGCGCATGCCGGGATTGCGCTGGAAGACTCAGAGGTTCTGGGGGCGCTCCATGATGAGGGCGTGCTGCGGTATGAGCCATCGGCGGCGGGGCTGGAGCGGGCTCGGCAATCGGTGGCGGAATATTACGCGTCATCCGGCGTCAGCCTGTCTCCCGGCGATATTCTCCTGACGGCCAGCACCAGTGAAGCTTATTCTTACCTCTTCAAGTTGCTGGCTGATCCGGGCGATGAGATTCTGGTTCCGCGGCCATCCTATCCGCTGTTCGAGCATCTGGCGGCGCTGGAATCGGTGCGGGTGAGCCACTACGCCTTGCAATATCAGGAAGGCTGGTGGGTGGATCTAGAGGAGTTGGAGCGAGGCGTGAACGGGCGGACGCGGGCCATCGTGGTGGTGAATCCGAACAATCCGACCGGATCATACGTGAAGCGGAGCGAGCTGGACGGTCTCATGAGTATTTGCCGTCGGCACAATCTGGCGCTGATCTCCGATGAAGTCTTCGCCGATTACGCCTTGGTCGAGGATGCCAAGCGTGTGCGGACGGTGGCCGGCGATGGGGATGTTTTGCGGTTTTCGCTGAGCGGGCTGTCGAAGCTGGCGGGACTGCCGCAGATGAAGCTTGGCTGGATGGTGGCAAGCGGGCCTGGCAAGCAGGAGGCACTGCGCCGGCTGGAATGGATCGCCGACACGTACCTATCGGTGAGCGCTCCGGTGCAGCATGCGGCGGCGGCGTGGATGCGGCTGCGTCCGGGATTCCTTGTGCGCATGATGGGGAGGCTGAAAGCGAACCTGGCCCTGGTGCAGGGGAGGATGGAAACGCTGCGGGTGGAAGGGGGCTGGTACGCGATGGTGCGGCTGCCGCGCACGCGCAGTGACCAGGAGTGGGCGCTACGGTTGCTGGATACCGATGGCGTCCTGGTGCAGCCGGGATTTTTCTATGATGTCGAGCAGGAATCATTGGTCGTAATCAGCCTATTGACGGAACCCGATTTGCTTTGTGAGGGCATCGGCCGGATGGAGGAGCGAGTGCTGGATGGAGGAGCGAGAGAATGAGTGAGGCGGTCCGGGTGTGCCTGGAACGAATCCGGCAGCGGGACGGTGAGGTGTCGGCCTGGGTGAGAGTGGAGCCGCGGGAAGCGCTGGGGGACGGCAGTTTGAACGGTTTTCCGTTCGGCGTCAAGGATATTTTTGACACACAGCAGTTGCCGACGGAGTATGGTTCGGAGCTGTTCCGGGGGCGGCAGGCGGGAACCGATGCCGCGCTGGTGAGGATGCTGCGGGAGCGCGGCGCGGTGATGCTGGGGAAAACACACACCACGGCGTTTGCGTACTTTGATCCGGCGCCGACGCGGAATCCCCGGAACCTGGCGCACACCCCTGGCGGAAGTTCGAGTGGATCGGCGGCGGCGGTTGCGTGCGGAATGGCGGAGTTCGCGTTGGGGACGCAAACGCAAGGCTCGGTAATTCGTCCGGCATCGTTCTGCGGCGTGGTGGGGTTCAAGCCGTCTCATGGCCTTCTGTCGCTGGAAGGAGTGCTCGCGTTTGCTCCCTCATTCGATACGGCTGGATTGTTCACAGTCTCGGCCACGCGCATGCGGAGGCTTTGGGGAGAGATGGGCTTTGCCGCGGATGCGACTCCGGCGGTCCGGTTGGGGGCGCTGGTTCCGCCGCCAGAGGTGGAGGGTCCGATGCGCGAAAGGTTTCTCAGCAGCGTTGCCAGACTGGGAGCGGCGATGATCGGAGGGGGTTTCGACTGGGATGTTGCGGCGGCGGCAGTGCGATGCATCAACTGTTTCGAAGGGGCTCGCACGCACGAGGAACTGTTCCGGCGGCACGGCGCCAGGATTGGCCGGAAGCTCGCGGAACTCGTAGAGCGCGGTTTAGCGATCCACCAGCGGGAATACGAACAGGCGCGGCAGAATCTTCGGAAGGCCGCCGAACGGATGGGAGAGTCATTTGCGGCATACCCCGTGGTGTTGACGCCGGCGGCTCTGGGTGCGGCCCCATTTGGCCTGTCCTCCACCGGCGATCCCCATATGAACGGTGTCTGGACCGGACTGGGTGTTCCGGCGATCACGGTTCCGATGCCTACGGGCGCGGACCTGCCGCTCGGCTTGCAAATGACGGCCGCGCGCGGAGCCGAGGCTCTGTTGCTTGCAACGGCCTGTATGGTGGAGAATGAACTGGCACGCCGACAATAAGGAGTCTAAAGAGCAATGAAGCTGATTCGAACCCTAGCCCTGATGATAGGAATGGTAACCATGGCCAACGCCGAAGTATTTGAACTGAGAACGTACACAACCCTCCCGGGAAGACTGAGCGCCCTGAATGCTCGGTTCCACAACCACACGTGCAAGATATTCGAAAAGCACGGCATGAAAAATATTGGCTATTGGGTGCCGCAGGATGAGCCGCGCAAGAGCAACACACTCATCTATGTGATCTCGCACAAGAGCCGGGAAGCGGCCAAGGCGAACTGGGACGCCTTCCGCAGTGATCCGGAATGGGTCAAAGCGCGGGACGCCTCAGAAGCAGATGGGAAGATTGTCGAGAAGGTGGAGTCCGTGTTCATGGACGCGGCGGACTATTCGCCGATCAAGTAGGCTGCGGGAAAAGGTCCCCGCCCTTACGGGACGGGGCTATCGCGGTTTGCTATTGAGGGGACGATAGCCCCGCTCGTCAGAGCGGGGATTCCGAGCGTACCCTAGGCTGCGCCCCTCCTTGTGCAACCAGCGCGGATGATATATACCAGAACGTATCAATCCGCCGCAAGGAGAGTGTTATGCGCTATCCCGCTACGATTTTGGCTTGGGTGGTGATGGCGCGGTACGGCTTCGCCCAGGATACCCGTGGGAACATTTCCGGAACCATCACGGATTCCCAGTCCGCCTTGATTCCAGGGGCGTCCGTCTTAATAAGTAATACCGGGACGGGCACAACCACGCGTCTGGTCTCCAATGCGAGCGGCTACTACGAAGCTCCGCTTTTGCTGCCGGGCAGCTACGCGGTTAGTGTTGAGAGCAACGGGTTCAAAAAAGCGGTCCGTACCGGGCTAACGCTTGCCCTGGCCGAACGGCTGCAAATCGATTTTCAACTGGAGGTTGGCGGGACAACCGAATCGGTCACCGTCACATCCGAGGCTCCGATCCTGGATACCAGCACCGTGAGCACCGGACGGGCGATGACGCACCGCGAGGTGATGGATCTTCCCGTGCTGGGCAACAACATCTCAATGCTTGCGCGGCTTTCGCCCGGCGTGCAGGTGCCCGGCACGACGCAGTTCCTGGTGCAGGGCCAGGTGGGCGGGGGCTCGCAGTACAACATGCCGGGCGGAGTGGGTGGGAACGAATGGTCTCTGGACGGCGCCTCGACCAACGGGACGGACCGCCGCGTGGCCATCATGCCGAGCGCCGACATCGTGGATGAGTTCCGCATTGAAACCTCGAACTTCGATGCCGCGTTCGGCCATTCCACTGGCCTGAACATTTCCATGTCCACCAAGGCGGGGGCCAACGCGGTTCATGGTTCGGCGACATATCAATACTTCAATCAGCGGTGGAACGCGGCGTCCTTCTTCGTCAAGCAGAGCCGCTATCAACAGGTGGCCGCCCTGCGCTCGGTGGGCGACATCGCCGGCGCCGACAAACTGGCCGCCTCACCGATGCTGCCGGCCGGTCACACCAACAACTACCAGGGATCGGTCAGCGGTCCGGTGTATCTCCCGAAAGTCTTCGACGGCCGCAACAAGCTGTTTTTCTATCTCGGCTATTCCGGCCTGATCAATTTGCAGGCGGCACGCCCGAGTGAGATCAACTACACCGTCCCGACCGTGGCGATGCGCAACGGCGACTTCTCCGGATTGCTGCCGGTGGATGCGGTCCGGTATCAGGTTTATGACCCTTTGACGACGCGGGCGGACCCGGCGCGGGCGGGGCACTTTGTGCGCAGCCCGTTCGCGGGCAACATCATTCCGCGAAACCGCTTCACCAATCCGATGTACGACTTCTACACCAAGCGGATGCCGCTGCCGAACAACGATCCCAGTGACCCGCGAAGGGAGCCGTTCAACAACTATCTGGCCACGGGCATGCCCAACAACGTCACCTATCGCTCCTGGAACAACCGCTTCGACTACCAGGCCACGGAAAAACACCGGTTCTTTTTCCGCTGGCTGAGCAGTTATTATCTTGAGGACGCCCAGGACTACACCTACCAAACCGAAGCAGGTCTGATGGCCTGGAACGAGAAACGGCCGACCAAGAGCGCCGCGGCCGACTGGACCTATACGGTGAACGCGACCACGGTGATCAACGTCTCGGCCGACACGACCCGTTTCCTTCTACAAAACCAGCGGCTGGGCACGCGTAAGTACAAACCAACCGACGTGGGCCTGCCCGCCTATATGGACCAAAAGTGTGCCGGGAGTTGCGTGCTGCCGCGCGTCATCTGGCCGGGGATGACCGCATGGTCCGGCGACATGGTACTGAGCACAACAGTAGATTCAGGTCCGCAAGGGCGCCAGCAAAGCCTTAAGTTTAATATTTCGAAGATTCACAATTCACACTCTCTCAGCGCGGGCGCCGATCTGCGGCAACACTACCGCACCTTGATTCAAAACGGAGGATTCACCTCCGGCAATTTTACTTTTGCCAACAACTATGTGCGCAAGGATGAGGACGGTTTGGTTCCGGCCGGCGGGCTCGGCCTCTCGTGGGCCTCCTTTGTGCTGGGGATGCCGAGCGGCATGTCCGTGGATACCAACGATACCTACGCGCTGATGAACCCCTACTATGGCTTTTACGCGCAGGACACCTGGCGGGTGAACCGCAAGCTGACGATTACGCTGGGGCTGCGAACCGAATATGAACGCGGACCCACGGAACGTTATAACCGGGCCCTTACTTATTTCGATCCCAGTCTCACGCTGCCCATCTCGGCGGGAGCTCAGGCGGCTTACGCGCGCAGCCCGCTTCCCGAAGTACAAGCCAGCTCATTCAAGGTGATCGGGGGCTCCATCTATGCGGGAATCAACGGGGCAGACCGCAAGCTGTGGCGGAATGAGTTGATGTGGCTGCCGCGGCTGTCGGGCGCCTACCAGATCAATCCAAAAACCATTGTTCGCGGAGGCTACGGCATCTACTATGACACCTTGAACGTGATGAACCAGGCGGTGGATCAATCCGGATTCTCGCGGGCGACCAATACGATCCTGACCAACGATTTCGGCGTCAACTGGCTGGCGGGCAATCCGCAAAACGGCATCTCGCCTTTGCGCGATCCCTTCCCGGTGCGCGGCAACGGAACCCGTTTCGATGTTCCGCTCCAGGCGGGCCTGGGCACAATGGCCAAAGCGGGCCAAGGCTTCACCTATACTGCTTATGACCGGCCGCACCCGCGGGTGCAGCGGTGGCGGGTGGGAGTTCAGCGGGAACTGTCCGCCAACATGATGATTGAGGCCTCCTATTGGGGACAGTGGGCGGACCGCGTCAATGTCACCAACCGCGAGGACTCCCTGCCCGAACAGTACTGGGCGACGGGGAATGTCCGCAACAACGCCTTGGCGAACGAGCTGAACCGGCAGGTTGTCAATCCATTTCACATCAACAACTTTTCTGCGATGCAAACCTCTGACCCGGTCTTGTACCAGCAGCTGACGACCATAGGCACTTTCACCAGCACGACGATTGCCAAGAACCGCCTCCTGCGGCCCTTTCCGGAGATGAACAATCTCGGCAATGCCGCCAATTCCAGGGGCTTTGCGCGAACACATGCCTTCGAGTTGAACTTCCAACGGCGGATGTCGCGCGGCTTCAACATCAACGCATCCTATACGCGCATGCACCAGGACAATAAGACGATCTTTGAAAACGAATTCAACGATGAGCCCACCATCTGGTGGCCCAGCAACACGGCGCGCCCGCACCGTTTCACGGTGACCGGCATCTACGAGCTGCCCTTCGGCCGGGGGCGGGCGTACCTGCAAAGCGGAATTCTGAATCACATTGCGGGGGGCTGGCAGATCGCCGGCACCTATGAGTTCCAACCGGGCCCGCTGCTCGGCTGGGGCAATCTCTTCTACAAGGGGGACATCAACACGTTTGAGAAGGACTCATCGCTGGGAGGAAGCAAGACGCTGGACCAGTGGTTCAATACCAACCTGCCTTACGAGAAACTGGCAGCCAATCAACCGGCGGCGTTCCACGTGCGAGTGTTTCCGCGGTTCTTCAACGGCCTCCGCGCCGACGGCCTGAGCCAGTACAATGCGAATCTGTTGCGCGAATTCAAAATTGTGGAAGGCGTCCGGTTCCAGATCCGGATGGATGTGATCAACCTCCAGAACCGGTCTCAGATGAGCCCGCCGGATCTCAGCCCCGTATCCACTAACTTTGGGCGCGTCACAAGCCAGACCTCATCGCTGAACCGGTTCTACCAGATTCAAGGTAGAATCCAGTTCTAGCCAAGGGCTCCGCCCTTGGAACCCGGCTGCGCCGTACAGCCGCCCGGGCACGCCAGCCGATAGCCCCGCCCGTCAGGGCGGGGACTCGGGATTTGTCGCAGTGGTTCAGTAAAGGAATCGCCAAGTAAGTATCTAAGAAGGAGCCGATTTATGTCACCGTTCCGAACCGACCGCCGTTCCTGGATTCGAAGCCTGATCGCCCCTGGGGCATTGCTGGGGGCCGACGCTTTTTTTACCGCCGAGCGGACCAACGCGGCGCAATCGGGCCCGAAGGATAACGTCAAGGTCACCAAGATTGAAACGTTCGTCCTGAAGAACTCCTGGGTGTTTGTCAAGATTTCGACCAACGCCGGCATCACCGGCTGGGGCGAGATGCTCAAGGACGACGCCAAGGCATGCGCCGCGGGCGCGCTGGAAGTGGGGCACTATCTCATCGGGCAGGACCCGGACCGCGTGGTCTTCCACTGGCAGGCGATTCATCGCGGCGCCTTTTACCGGGGCGGTCCTATTAAGACGGCCATCTCCAGCGGCATCGATCAGGCGCTGTGGGACATCAAGGGCAAGATGTACGGCGTTCCGGTCTACAAGCTGATGGGCGGACCGACGCGCGACAGGGTGCGCGTGTACGGTAGGGTGAGCGCCGAGACCGGCGTGAACGCGATCAAAGTGGGCCCCACCAGCGGCGGCATGCGCCAGGCGGTGAAGTACATCGAAGGGCAAAAGTTCGTTGACGAGGTGGCCGAGCGGTTCAAGGCGCTTCGCGAGAAGGTGGGTTCGGGTGTGGACATCGGCGTGGACTTCCACGGCGCGGTCCAACCGCCGACCGCAATGCTGCTCATGAAGGCGCTGGAACCGTACCATCCGTGGTTCTACGAAGAGGTGGTGCAGGCCCTCAACGTGGACATCATGGCCGAACTGGCCCGCAAGACTCACATCCCGCTTGCCACAGGCGAGCGCATCTTCACCAAGTGGGGCTTCAAGGAGATTTTAGAAAAGCGCGCCGCCACCATCTTGCAGCCCGACGTCTGTTACGCGGGCGGAATCACCGAACTGAAGATCATCGCGGGCATGGCCGAGGCCTATTACTCGCCGCTGGCGCCGCACAATCCCAACGGCCCCTGTTCGCTGGCTGCCAGCCTGCAGATCGCCGCCTCGATTCCGAACTTCCTGATTCAGGAAGGAGGCGACCGCGAGTACTCCGACCTCCTGGCCAAGCCGCTGCCCCCGGTGCGGAACGGACACCGTCCCTTGCTCACCGATCCGGGCCTCGGCATCACGATCGACGAAAACAAACTCATGGCGCAGGTGGGCGAGCCGAACCCCTACCGGACCCGCTTTGATCCCGATGACGGCTCCGTTGTGGATTGGTAAAATGGCGCACTTGTTTTTCGAGTCGTTCCTGCAGGACGTGCGATTTGCCTTGCGCAGCCTCGTGCGGCAGCCGGTCTTTGCCTGCACCGCTATTGTCGTCATCGCTCTCGGGATGGGTGCATCCACTGCCGTTTTTTCCGTGGTGGACCGCATCCTTTTCCGCCAACTTCCCTACGCTCATCCGGAGCGCCTGGTCTCCTTCGGCTTCACCGCTCCGATTCAACAGGGCGAGTTCATGCTGGGTCCGGACTACGCCGAATGGCGCACCGCACAGACGCCTTTCGAAGCCGTCACCAGTTGGAGCGGCGTGAACGAGTGCGACCTCAACGACACAAATCCGGTCCGCCTTATCTGCGCCCGCGTCGAATCCAATTTCCTCCCCACGCTGGGCATCCAGCCTGTGCTCGGCCGTAACTTCACAGCGGAGGAAGACCTTCCGAATGCCCCGCGGGCGGCACTGCTGTCGCACGCGCTCTGGACGGGGCGGTTTCAGGCGAGCCGTTCCATAATCGGCCAAACCGTCGTGATCGACGGCCAAAGGGTCCGGATCGCAGGGGTGCTGCCCTCCGGCTTCGAACTCCCGAGCCTCGATCATGCCGACCTCCTGCTACCGCAGGCCGTCGCGATGACGGCCGCGCGCGGCCCCGGCATGACGGTTCCGGTTCTCTGGGCCTTTGCGCGCCTCAAGACCGGCGTCAGTGTGGCGCAAGCTGGAAAAGCGCTGGCGCCTCTGCTGCAACGCTCCCTCCAGTTTGTACCAGCCGGTTTCCGCAAAGAGGTCTCGCTCCGGGTGCGCACGCTGCGCGACCGGCAGTTCCAAAACGCGCGGACCGCGGCCTGGGTGCTGCTGGGCGCCGTCCTGTCCGTTCTGCTGATCGGATGCGCGAACGTGGCCAGCCTCCTGGTTGCTCGCTCTCTGAGCCGCAACCGCGAACTGGCCGTCCGCGCCGCGCTAGGGGGCGGCCGGTGGCGGCTCATCCGGCAAACGCTCACCGAAAGCCTGGTCCTCTCCCTGGCCGCGGGCGCGGCCGGCTGTGTTCTGGCCACGGCGCTGCTGGATTGGTTTGTGAGGATCGCTCCGGAAGGCATCCCGAAGCTGCGCGAGGCAACTCTTGATCCGCGTGTGCTCGCCTTTGCGTTCCTGCTCTCGGTTGGCTGCGGTTTGGTGTTTGGCTTGGCCGCCGCGGTGCGCAACCCGAGTCCCTCCTCGCTCACCGGAGGACGCGCCACCGGGAGTCCTCGCCGGCTGCTGTATGCGGGCCTGGTCACGGGCCAGATCGGGGCGTCCCTTGTGCTGCTCCACGGGGCCGCGCTACTCACCGGCACGCTCTGGCAACTCGAGAACCGCGAGTCCGGTATGCAGCCGGAAAGCGTCCTGCTGGCGTCACTCACCTTGGCGCAACGGACGAGCCCTGCCGCGCGCCACGAATTCTTCCGGCAAGTGGAAACCAACCTGACAGGCCTGCCCGGCCTCACCGCGTTCGCCATCAGTGATTCGGTTCCGCCTTCGGGCCCGGCTCGCGAAATGATCTACTCCCTGATGCACGTGGAAGCGCGGCCGCCGGCGCCGCGGGGTACGGGCGGCATGGTCACCTGGCGCATCGTGACTCCCACCTATTTCAATGCACTCGGAATCCCCATCCGCTTGGGCAGAGGTTTCACGGAACAGGATCGCATGCCCGGACCGCCCGTCATGATCCTCAGCCAAACGCTGGCCCGGCGCCTGTTCCCGGGCAGCGGCGCGGTGGGGACAAAGATCCGCGTGGGCGGGGGCGGAGAGTGGCACCAGGTGGTGGGAGTCGCCGCCGATGTCATGAACAATTCGGAATACTACGTCGTTCGCAAACTGCTTCCCTCCCCCGAAGCGCCGCGCCGGGCGACGCTCATCTTCCGCACTCCGCTGGACCAGACGGCCATGGCCGCGGCCATCCGCACGGGGATCGCCAAGCTCGATCCAATGCTACCGGTCACCGTGGAGCCGATGAGCCGGCGCTTCCGGGAACTGACCGGACGGCCGCGCTTCAACGCGATGCTGCTGGGACTGTTTGCGTGGATGGGGTTGTTGCTGGCCGCCGTTGGCATCTACGGGGTCCTGTCGTTTCTGGTGGCGCAACGCCGCCGCGAGATTGGAGTTCGCATGGCACTGGGCGCCACGTCTTCCTCCATACAACGTCTGGTGCTGGGGCAGGCCATGCGGTGGATTGCGGCCGGGACGATTCTCGGTTGCGCCGGCGCCTACGCCGCCTCGCGCTATCTGCAAACTCTACTGCTGGATGTGCCGGGACGGCATCCGCTGAGCCTCGCCATCGCAGTGGCCATCGTGATGGCGATCGGGCTCACCGCCGCCTGGCTGCCGGGGCGCCGCGCGGCGCAGATGGACCCGGCGACTACGCTTCGAATGGACTAGTCAACAAAATGAAGATTGACAAGACCCTCATCAACTCTTACCCGTTTACGATCCGCCCGCTCTCGGACGTGGATGGAGGCGGATTCGCCATTGAGTATCCCGACTTGCCGGGTTGCATCTCCGACGGGAGCCCCCCGGAGGAAGCTGTCAACCAGGGCCGCGACGCCGTCAAGTCCTATCTCCTGAGCTGCGCCAAGCACGGCGACCCCTTCCCAAAGCCGAGCGAAGCCAGCGGACAGTGACGGCAACGCGTGCCTCGGAGCCTTCAGGCGCGTCTCGTTGTGAAGGCGCGGCAGGAGGGCGTTAGCCTGAACACCCTCGTAACTGCGATGATCGCCGAGGGGCTGGGTAAGCGGCGGGCTTCATAAGCGTTAGCAGTCCACCCACCCGCGTTTTTTGCTCGACTCGAGAACCTTCTCGATGAGCTGCATGCCGCGCAAACCATCGGCAAACGTCGGGTAGTCGATGGGCGCCGATGGGTTCGCGATGCGCTGGTAGAAGCGCCGGAAGAGCTGCTTGTGGGAGTCGTCGTAGCCTTCGCTGTGACCGCCCGGCAGGTCGGCGAAGGAGGCAGCGCCCGCCTTCAACAGCGACGGATCCTTGACAATGATCTGGTTGGGCGAGTTGCGGTGGCCGATCCAAAGCTGGTCCGGCGATTCCTGGTTCCAGGAGATGCCGCACTTGGTGCCGTAGATTTCAAAACGGAAACTGTTCTTGTTTCCTGCTGAGACCTGGCTCACTGTGTAGGCGCCGCGGCAGCGCGGGCCCAATTGCACCAGTACGCTGGCAAAGTCTTCCGTATCGATGCGGATCTCCTCGTAGTCAGAGGGGGCGAGCGTCTTGCCGGAGAAGGTTTCCACCGAACCCTTTGGGCGTTTGCGGGTCTTATGGAAGGTCTGTATGTCGCCGCACAGGGAGGTGATCTTCATCCCGGTGAGGTGTTGGATCATGTCCATCCAGTGCGAACCAATGTCGCCGACCACACGGCTGGGGCCGTTGGCATCGGCCAGGATGCGCCAGTTGAAATCGGTGTCGTAGAGGAGCCAGTCCTGCGAGTAGGTTCCCTGCACCACCAGGATGTCGCCCAGGTCTCCGGCGGCAATCATCTGGCGCACGTGCTGCACCACGGGGTAGTAGCGCAGGTTGTGATTGGTGGCGTGGACGAGGCCTTTTGACTCAGCCAGGTCCAGCATCTGCTTGGCCTCGGCCGAGGACATTGCGAGCGGCTTTTCGCACAGCACATGCTTGCCGGCCTTGAGGGCGGCGGTGGCCATCGGCGCGTGCTGGGCATTCGGAGTGCACACGTGCACGGCATCGATTTCCGGATCCTGCAGGAGCTTCTCCCAGTCGTTGGTCACATGATCGATCTGGTAGGACTCCTTGAGAGGAGCCAGATCACGGCCGGGCGAGGCGGCCAGCGCGACTACTTCCACGTTGCCGAGGCGACGGACAGCTTCTGTGTGGACCTTGCCCATAAAGCCGGTCCCGAGCATGGCGGTTCTGATTTTCTTCATGGCTAGAGCGCAAAGGGCGCTCGCCGCGCCACGAACCCCAAGTGAAACGAAGGCTTCAGTTTCGCTGGCGAGCAGCTCCGTTTTGCGCGTTTCCTTCATGTCCACTTTAGCACTTCAGCGCGTAATCACAACCACGTGTTGGCCGCGTGGAAGGCGGAGCAGCCATCCGCGCGGGATGCGCTCGGATTGAGCCCCGCCGGCGGCTCCATCGATCTCCAAACGCAGCGGCTGATGATCGAGGATGGCCAGCACGCGCGAGTCGCTCGAGTAAGCCAGTTCCACACCGTTGCCGGATGCGAAAGCGGTCTTGATTTCGCCGCTGAAATCGATCACTCGCAGCGGCGGAGCCGTGGCGGCGGGTTCCACGGCATGCGCGCCGGGCGGGAGCCACAAGGTGGTTTCGTCCGTGACGGGCCAGGGGCGGCCATCCACCAGGGCAGCGCCTTTCCAGGCAAGACCGAGGCCGTGGCGTGATTCGATGGCGAGGCGCGAGCCGGCCCACTCGACGCGGTCCGGCGCGGCGGCCGATGAAGGCAGAAGCGGCAGATCCGGGCTGAGCAGCGAATTCTCAAAGTAGAGAGCGACGCGGGGAAAGGCGCGGGAGGCGAGGTTGACCAGTTGAAACAATTCCGTGCCGGTTTGTTGTTTGGTGGGGTAGACGTCCTGGTAGCGTTCCACGATGTTAATGTCGATGGCGAGTTTTTGCGGCCGCACCGAGAGCGGCGCGTAACGCGCGGCGATGTCGGTGTAGCGCTCCGGGCCAAGATGCCAAACGGTGGCCGGATCCTCGATCAGGAATGTGAAGTCGTGCCGCTCCTGCAACGGCAGGAGACGGGCGGCGTCGGCTCCAATGAGGTCGCGCATGCGCGTATCGTAGCGGTCATCCACATGCGTCAAGACGAGATCGAGGTGCGGGCGCGGGGCGCGGATTGCCTCCAGGCGCGCGATCCAGTCCTCCTGCATGCGCCTGGCAAGATCGGCGCGCCAGTTCAGGAACAAACGCAGGGAAGCGGCATCGCGGCTAAAGTGGCGCGGGCTTGCCGGCGTGAAGATCTCGATGGGGTCAAAGCCGTGCGCGGCTGAGAATTGGGCGCGCACGTCCTTGTTCATTGGGGTGAAGCGCGCCGCGTTCGAATAGCCTTCCAGCGATTCAAAGTAGAGCTCGGCCAGATTGACCCCGTCCCAATCGAAGTTTTGCACCAGGCTCCGGACACCCTGTTCCACCTGTTCCACGGCGGCCGGATTCTGGAGGTTCATCAATTTGCGCCAGTCCAGGTGCGCGTCCTGGCCAAGCGCGGTCTTCTCGCGCCATTCCGGATGATCCTGCCAGAACTGCTCGGAGACATGGGGCAATTCGAGCCAGGCATAGACGAGAATCGATTGGCGGTGGCAGGCCTCGATCAGTGCCTTGAGGTAGGCGGCGCGCTCGGGGTTGGGTTGATAGAAATGCCACGCGGCCACATGAAGAGCGGCGATGCCGGACTTGCGCCAGCGGGCGGCAAAGTAGTCCAAGTCGACGCGGCTGCGGTAGGAGGCATCGAAGAAGGCCCACAGGCGGCGGGAACGGAAAGGCGGCTCCATGCCGAGCTGGGTGAGGGCCTGGGTGAGATAGGGGAACCGCTCATGACCCTTCGGTCCGGGTTGGGCGGCCACCCACAGCACGCCGCCGGCGCCAAGTTTGAGCCCCGCCACCAGCGGCGCGCCGCGCCAGCGCTCCCGCGTGAAGACGCGCGCGCCGTCCGGGATCTGAAAATCCTCGAGCTCAAGCGCCTTCTCCCAGATGATTGGTAGTTTCGGATTATGGGTGTCCACCAGGTTGCGGACGGCCTGCGGGCGCTCGCCCTTGGAGACGAATCCGAACTCGCGGGCCAGCGGGGAGCCGCCCTCCAGGATCACGACTGCGCCCTGCTCGACGCGCTCGCGCCAGCCCTTGAGATCAGGCGTTGCCGAGGCGGTTACAACATAGATGACGCGACTGCCTTCGGCGCCGCGCGCCGATAGTCCGATGGAGGAGAGAATGGCGGGCCAGGAACCGGCGGCATCGCCGGCGATCTGGTAGTGGAAATAGGGGCGCGGGGCAGGCGCGGTTTCAACGCGCTCGGCGGCGAGAGACGCGAGGGAGAGGAAGAGTAGATACTTCATTGGCGATTCCTTTAGCCCGATAGCCCCGTCCCGTAAGGGCGGGGACTCGGGGCTGCACCCGGGTTTCAAGGGCGGAGCTCTTGGTTAGGAATTTAACGGGAAAATACATACCAGAATCCGGCGCGAACATCGTAGTAGTTGGGGCTGCGCGGGTTGCCGCGGTTGATGGTGTGCGCCCCGCGCAGCAAGTCCACGCTAAAGGCCATCGCCGGCGGCAGGAAGTTCCATCGGAAGCGCAGGCCCGGTCCGGTCTCAACGAAGTTGGCCCAGTACTGTTGCTTGGGATCGGCGGTGAAGTTGGCGTTCCAGTAGAGCTGAGTGCGCATGCCGGCAAGTTTTTCGAGCCGGGCCAGGGTGTAGCCGAACTTGTTTTGCGTATAGAAGAGGGTACTGTGCTGAAAGCGGCTCACGTAGACGGCGTCTTCGTGATTCTCGAAGAAAGAACCGGGCTTGGAGGCGTCCAGCAGATGTCCAAAGGCACGGCTGAAACTGACGCCGCCGCGGAAGTCCGCGTTCGAGCGGCTCTGACCGGGCTGGGCCTGATAGCGGAAGGATTGGCCGGCCTCGAACCAGCCCATGACGCCTTTGTAGTAAGGCGAGGCAAGGCCTCCGCCCAGGATCACCGCTTTCTCGGACAGGTATTGCGGGTAGGGCTGTCCCACCCCGTCGCGCGAGTCGCCGACAAACCGCATGGAGACGTAGGGGCGAATGGGCAGCGAGCCTGCCCGGAATTGGGTCTTCACCTGGCCGTAGGCGAACACGTCGTGCCAGCGGGAGGAAAAGAAAGGCAGCAGCCAGGCGGTGGTGCGGGTGTTTCTAAACTGCGGTTCGAGGTTCGCGTGCGCGCGGTGTGCTTCGGCCGCGATGGTGGGATCCGGGCTGCGGCGGGCGAGCGCGAACCAGTCCACGGCCTGGCGATCCTTCTTCAACATGTTGTTGGTGTAGCCGAGCTTGAGCATGACGTCGAAATCCAACGGATCGGCCTCATGGGCGATGGTAAGGTACTTGAGAGCGTCCTTCAGATAGCCGGCCTTGTAGCTGCGGTTGGCCAGCTCGCGCGCCTCCTCCGCCACCTGCCGTCTCGGGACTTCGGGACGCGGACGTAGCTGCTTCGCGAGACCAAGCGCGCTGCGAACACGGTCTTCCAACTCGTCCCCCTTTTCCGCCTTCAGGACGCGGGCGAGCATCTCCGTGGCACCGTCCATGTCCTTGCGCTGCAGGTGCAGGAAGCCTAGCTGCGCGGTGCTGAGCAGATCTTCCGGCCCAGACTCCACAATGCGTTGGAATTCGGCCTCGGCTTCGTCTTTCTTTTCCATTTCGAGCAGCAGGTAGGCGAGTTCCCGGCGCAGCTCGACATTGGCTGGATCCAGTTCGAGGGCGAGGCGGAATTCATACACGTAGGGGTAGCGCGACCCCATCAGTAGACGCGCCTCCTCGGCTACGCGAGGCTGCGCGCCCCGGCTAGCCGCGAGAAGCGCCGCGAAGGACTCCGCACGGTTGCCCGTCTCTTTCAAGCCCCGGCCCAAATCCAGCAACAGCGTGCGTTCCGAGGGCTTCAGCTTCCAGGCGGCCCGATAGTGCGTGACCGCGAGCGGCCAGTTGTCGCGCTGTTCGGCCAGCTTTGCCAATTCCTGGTGTGCGCTGAAGTTTCCCGGCTCCAGCCGCACCACTTCACTCCAGCGCGCGATGCCCTGCTGCAAAGGATCGTCCAAGTTGTGGAAGGCCTGTTCCGCGGTGGCGCGGGAGGCCGGATCGCCCGTCTGCCGGACGCGGTCAAACACCAGGCGGGCGATCCGGGATTGGCTGGTCTCATGGCACAGGAAGGCGTATTCGAGGGCCACATGATGATCGGCCGCGTCGAGCTTCATGGCTTCGGCGAACTGGTCGCGAGCCAGCTCCGGCTGCCCTACTTTCAGCAGGGTGTAGCCGAGATCCTTGCGGATGGAGGCGCGGTCCGGCGCCAGGGCGATGGCTTGGCGAAAATTGCGAATGGCCTCGTCGTAGTTCGTTTTTTTGAGCTCCTGGTAAGCTTTGTCGAGCATCGGATAGGCGAGGTCGGACGATTGTGCATGGATTGTGCCGGCAAGTATGAGGACGAGAGCCTGTTTCACGGTATCTCCCTAAAGGGAGGTAGTGCTGGATAGGCAGCCAGAATCGCAGGAAAGATTCGGGAGTTAGAACTCGAAGCGAAGACCTAGCGTAAGCATCCTATTGTTCTTCGCCCGGGTGATGGTGCCGCCGCTGATGATGTCTATGCGTGTTTCCGGGAGATTGAAGTTGGGATGGTTGGGAAGGTTCTGGGATTCCACTCGTAACTGGACCGCTTTGGATTCGTCCAGTCTAAATCGGCGCGAAACGCCGGCATTGATGTTGACGGTACCAGGCCCGTCGAGGATATTGCGTCCGGAGGAGCCGAACCGGTAGGAACCGAGCGGGACAGCCAGGAATGCTGTGCGGTCAAACCACTGGTCCACGGTCGGGTTGGCGAGCGACCCTTTTTCGAGCCTGTCGGGGCGGCTGGCTCCACCGTTGGTGTAGTCAAAGGTGCCGAGCCTGGGCGTGAAGGGAGGACCGGTGTAGATCGTGCTGGTGGCCGAGACCTGCCAGCTTCGCAGCAGCATATGGCGCGAAAAGTTCGGGTTCCAGATGGCGAGCCCGGTGAAGGAGTGGCCGATGTCGAAATCCGAGCGGCCGCGCTCGCCCTTCAGGTTTTTCGAATCCTGCGCGGTGGAGAAGTTGTACTGTATGGTTCCGCCGGTGTTGGAACTTTCGTCGATGGACTTGGCGTATACGTAGGAGGCACGCACGGTGAGTTGTTTGGAGAAGCGGCGGCGGACGGTCACCGAACCTGAGGTGTAGATGGAGTTGGAACTGTCCGAGATGATATTGATGGAGGTGAAGCCCGCAAAGGGCCGGATCTGGCGGAGTTCCTGTTCGCGTAAGGGCTGGTTGGCGTCGTAGCGGCGTTGGAGATGGGTGCCTTTGGACCCGGCATAGGCGACTTCCAGAATCGTGCTCTTGGCGATCTCGCGTTCCAGGGTGAGGCTCCAGGATTGCAGATATTGAGTCTTGGGTGTAGTGGACTCCTGGCCGTTGGTGCTGGTGACGCCGCCAGGCGCATTGCGCCGGTTTACGGGGAAGGGGTTGGACGCGGTGACCAGCGTTGGATCGTTGCCGCTCACGGAATAGGTTTCATTGATGGAGAAGGGATAGGTGTCGGCATACTCATCCATGCGGTACAAGGAACTGGAACCGTAGAAGATGCCATAGCCGCCCCGGAGGACGGTCTTGGTGTTGCCAAACATGCGCCAGGCAAAGCCGAGACGCGGCCCGAGGTTGTTGTAGTCGGTTCTGGTGATGGTGGGCGGAAGTCCTACATCCGAAGCCATGGCCACATACTGCGAGCCGACGATTTTGATGCGCTGATCGAACTCCTGTTGCGAGAGATTCCCGGTTCCCGCGATGATGGCTTTCCCAAGGGCGGGCATGAACATGGCCCAGGCGCTATACTTTTCCCGGGGCTGCTTCATCAACTCGTAACGGACGCCCAGGTTGAGCGTGAGTGTGGGTGTGATTTTCCAATCGTCCTGCGCATAGGCCGAATAGTTGGAGACGAGGTGATAGGGGCCGGCGGCGTCAAGCTGGCGGCGGGAACTACTGGGCCAGCCGAGCAGCATGTCGGCCATGGTTTCGCGCGTGAAACGGCCGTTGAAGGTGAGCCGTCCGCGGGTGTCGCCGTAGTTGCGCGAGAAGTACTGCATGCGGAGGAAGTCACCGCCGAATTTGATGGTGTGGGCGGCGTGGATCTTGGTGACCGACGCGGTGTATTGATAGTTGTTGAACGACCAGACTTTCGGCAGATCATAGGCGGGGCCAAGGATCATGTATCCGGTGGCTTCAAACTGCGGCAGCCCTCGCGCGGCCGGGTTGTTGGTGCCGCCGGGGAAGCCGATCTCACCGGCCCAATCCTTTTCCTCGCTGTAGGGCCAGCGCTGGTTATTGGTCTTGCGCGAGAAGGACGCCTTGACGTCGAGAAACATGGATGCGCCGACCGGGCGCAGATAGCTCACGTAGGACAGCAGGTCGAGCGTGTTGTTGGCCGATCCGAACACGGGAAACGGCGAGCGCGAGTTCGCCACCGGGTCAAAGTTGGAGTTCGGACGCCAGAAGGTGCTAAAGGTGAGCTGGTCACGGAGGCCGAGGCGGTGATCCACCCGTATCCCAAAGTTGTTGTAGCCGTTTGTGAGGTTGCCTTGTGAGATGTAGTTGTTGACGGAGCCGGCAAGGTTGGGCCTGGGATAATAGGCGGCCATCCTGAGCGAGACCGGGTCCAGGCGGCTGACCGGGATCTGGTTGCCGGGGAACGGGGCGCGGGCGATGGAGTCGTTCAGGATCAACGGCTTTCCTAGTGCGTCGCGGGCGGAAGAGAAGTCGCCGCGCAGCATTTCGGGCAGTGGGACGATGCCGCGCTGCGTTTTGCCGTCCACCAGGCGGAGCGATTCCCAGGTGACCATAAAGAACGTGCGGTCGCGGCCGTCGTAGAGCTTGGGGATGACGACGCGGCCGGTGATCGTGGCGCCAAACTGGTTGCGGCGGAGCTTGGATTTCTCGACGTCGAAATAACTGGTGGCATCCATCGCATCGTTGCGCAGGAATTCGGAGAGCGAGCCGTGGAAACGGTTGGCGCCGCTCTTGGTGACCACGCTCATCATGCCGCCGGCATAGCGCCCGTATTCAGCATTGAAACCGGAGGTGATCACCTTGAATTCACGCACGCCTTCGATGGGCGGGTTGATGACGGCGCCCGTGTTGCGGCGCTGTGTGTTGTTGATGCCGTCGACATAAAAGCCGAAGTTGTCGGCGCGTCCGCCGTTGACGGCGAAGGAGCCGTCGCCGCCATCGCCCTTGGGGATGACGCCGCCGGTGAGATAGGCAAGGTCTGAGAAGTTACGGCCATCGAGTGGGATCTCGGTCAGTTCCCTGCCGGTGGCCACCTCTCCGCGCGAGCCGCTGTCGGTATTCAACGCCGGCGGAGTGTCGGTGACAGTGACGCTTTCGGCGGTGGCGCCGACCTGCAGCGGGATGTTGATTCGCAGGATCTGGTCCACGGCGAGAGTGAACTCGGAGTGCTGATAGCCGTGGAACCCATCCACCTGGGCCTCGAGTTTGTAGCGGCCCGGTTTGAGATAGGGGATGGTGAAGTCGCCGCTTTCGTTCGATGCGCTTTTCTGGGAGATATTGGTGTCGAGGTTTGTAGCCTTGATGTTGACCGCGGGGATGACACCGCCGCTCGGGTCGGTGACGCGGCCGACAATGGTGGCCGATGGCGTTTGAGCGACGGCGAGGGCGGCCAGCGCGAGGAGGAGAAGGGACAGTCTGGTTTTCAATTGAACCCCCCTATCAGTGTAGTGCTTCGCTGTTTTCCGGCGAAAAGTGTCATGGCTGTCAAACGCTGGATTTTCGCGGAGCGCCGGCGTGGGTCAACGTCCCGGAAATCCGGGAGTCCCCGGGGGCTGTTGGCCAGCTCGTCAATGCGGGCGCCAATTCGCTTTTGCAGTTTCCGGTCCAGGCGGTTGAAGTCTTTGTGGGCGCGACTAGAGATCTCG
>ORMF010235329.1_pt1 | contig 22292 bp, 17 predicted proteins | sample 1779871 | NCBI WGS metagenome assembly ORMF01 (sample SAMEA104232316, study PRJEB22302) | groundwater metagenome | biome: forest; feature: aquifer; material: groundwater | place: USA | collected 2011-08-07 | depth 5.4 m | reverse complement strand
GTGTCATTTCGACCGAAGGGAGAAATCTTTCTTAGATCCCTCGCATTCGCTCGGGATGACGGACCTCGGCCCGTCACTTGGCGTCTTCCCTTCGACTTGGCTCAGGGCGGTGAGCTTGTCGAACCGTGCGCGAGACAAAGTTTTTGTCCGATCTTCGATTCATCACAGGATATCAAATATCTTTGGCTAGTTTTTCCTATCGCTCGCCATCCATTTAGCGATAATTTTGAGGGATACGCTGTTGGATACGCCGCCGTCGGGCGGTCCCGTGAATGTCGTTACCTTTAGGGTGCGATCGCCATAGACTCCTGGGCTCTGGTCGGGGTTCGTGCTCAGCATGAAGCGGTTCGGAACGGCCTCGGCAACCATGCTGGCGGGTATCCGCGCCTTCAATGTGCGGATGTCTACGAAGGTCGTTGGAACGGCTACTCCGCTTACTCGCACCACGGTGTCCGGAAGAAATCCTTCGACATCCACGACCAGCTCAAAGTCCGGGCTTCCTTCCACCACGCGGTTGGGATTGAGCGAGCTGATCTCGGGCTCCTGGATGAATGGAGTCGAACGGACCAAATTGGTGGGGGCCGAGGTATAGTCAGGTGTATACCCGAGCTGGACGAACTTACCACCCTTCATCACCCTTTCAATCTTCCGTGTGTTGGCGATACGGTCGAGCGGATTTGCCGCCAGCACTACGATATCGGCGTAGGCTCCCTCAGCGATCAGCCCCACGCTGGGCGTTGTCGCTGTCTTGCGACGCGCCGTTAGCATCTCCGCGCCCCAGAGCAATTGCGATTGAAGCGCCTGCATCGGCGGCAGCCCGTTCTCAACCATCATCTCCATTTCGAGGTGAACAGAGAGGCCGGAAGTCCCGATCGAGGGGACATCGGTGCCTCCCATGACTTTGCCGCCCAGCTCCGCCCAGCGCTTCATGAACTCGCCCGTCAGCCGGTAGGCGTCCTTCGACTGCCGCTTTTCCTGATCGGTCAGGTGAGAGGATAAAACCATTGTGCCGTATTTGGTATTGAAGCTCCGGGCGATGCGGAATTTGAGGAGCAAGCCGTCGGCGAGGCTTCTCGGGAAATACGCCATCAAACCCGGGTCTTGAAAAACACGGAAAGAATCCTGCTCGAACTGCGGCGCCATTTCCGATTGAGAACTGAATTCGTAGAGCAGCGTGGGGTTAATATAAGTAGCGCCCTTCTGGATCACCTCTTTGATCAACTGGTCGTTGCGCGCTTTGTCCTTGAAGAAAAGGCCCCAGTGGAGAAATTTTCCCTTCTGGAAACTGCCGGCCTCATCCGGCGTCATCAGTGAGACGGCGCATCCCCACAGATGCTCAATGACATCGAGCCCGGCCCCGGCAGCGTCCAGGCAATTTTCGGCATGTCCGAAAGTGACCAGGCCCGCGTTGTGAATCTCTTGTGTGGTCCACTGATAGACCTGCTTCAGCTTGTCGTTATACGTGGGAAGCTTCGCGAATGTGGGCTCCTTCTTCAGCCACTGCTGAATCATCTCGCGAACTTGTGCCTGGGTCATCGAAGGGTTTAGCTGGATCACGCCGCCGTAGTCGAAGAGCCGCGGCGTCCGCACATCCGCTTTTTGCGAAGCACGATAGTAGGCGTCGCCATAGATCTCTCGCGGTTGAATGGCGACAACGGTTGTCACGCCGTGGTTCAGCATCAACTCTCCCAGCCATTTCTGATAGTGTACGTGGTTGTCGACGAGCCCAGGAATCAAGAACTTGCCCGACAAATCGATGACCGTGGCACCCGCGGGCACCGGAGTCTCCTTCCCGCCAACCGCTTTGATACGGTCCCCCTCAATGACCACCACTGAAGCCGGCACGGGAGCCTTACCAGTTCCGTCGATTAAAATGGCGCCTCTGAGAACAGTCGCGCCGCCCGAAGGCGTCTGCTGAGACCAGGCGAGCACCCTCCACGCACTAAAGAACAGCAAGCCTGCTAGAACCAGAGATCTCTCCCGGGTAAAAGTCATCGTCGTACTCCTTGCTTTGGTTTATTGCGTCATTAGGTCTTGCAATCCGACATCCTACTCCTGTCGCTCCAGCTTTCTGCGCCGTCGATTCACCGTCGCATAGTGCGCTCCCAGGTGTGCGGCGATTTCGTCCAACCTATACTCATGTTCTCGGTACGCGCGAGCGTCCCGCTGTTTGTCCGAAAATTTGCTGCTTCAGCGATGCGATTCTTCGACCGCACAATGGACCTTCGAAGCGGAGACTATCGGATGAGGAAGCGTTATGTCAATCTGAAAAGGATCGCCACTCGTAGCAAAGCAATTCTGTCAGGGGATAGCGGCGACGTGATGATGCCGCAGGAAAGTGAGAAACCATTCTGGTTGGACTTGGTCCGGTTGCCGACTGGATCGTGCTTGGAATGCCAAAATCAAAATATCAAAGCCTGGCATCACACACATGCGAGCGCCGCCTCCTTAGCTTTGTGCAATTCGTCACGGACGGCGTGACGAATTGGCAGCAGTTCCGAGTAGCCGAGAAAAAACAGCCTCCTGTCCTTGCCAAGCGGGCAAATGTCAAAGGTTAAAAGCGCGACCCCCGATCAGGATAATTGGTAGTGCCATTCTAATTTTCCTGATTACGGTAGAACTCCTTGGCGGTACAATCGATCGGCACGCAACGAACACTGTCATGGTTCTTATCAACGAGCAAGATGAGGTCGTTTATCAAAAACGCTTGGTTCAATCTGTCAGCTTCCTCCTCATTTCAGGCAAAAAGCGGCTTTCTTCCAGAGTCCGGACGATTCTCCCATCCAGCACCTCCCTCAGATCTACTTGCCCGACCTTCGGGTTTAAACGCGATACGATCCGCTGTACCGTGCTCCAAGCCTCTAAATTTGGCGCCACATCTAAAGTGGCAATAATACGCAGCACTTTGTACGACGCTTCTGCGTCTTCTGCTCTACTGAACCTGAGGTTCTTCCGCAGAACCTCGGTTACCTCTCGACTGTTTCTTGGGTCATGAATGTAAACTACCGCCTCGATCATCCCCTGGGTTAACCGCGTGACGATCTCCGGATGAAGCGCAACGAAGTCTTTTAGAGCGTAAAGACCTGTTAACTGGAAAGGGCCCTTGAACTCTGCCGCGTCGGCCAAGGAGTGAAAGCCAGCTCTCTTGGCGATTTCGCTAAAGCTATAAGGCAACACGGCAGCATCAACATTATTGGATATCAAAGCTTGAGTAATAGTTGCCGTGTCTCCAATAACCCTCATCTTAAGCTGATACTTCTCTGGATCTAAGCGGAGGTGTTCCAGGAGAATCATAGTATACAACCAAAAACCGCCGCCGATGCTTTGCACTCCAAAAGTTCTGCCGCGCAGCTCTTCGAGAGATTTAATCTCTTTCCGGACCATCAGATTTCTGGCTATTCGATTGATTGGAGAAGCAATAGAGCTTAGGTTCATTCCCCAAGCGGCTGCTGTTAAAGCGGTCGATTGGGCGGTCCAGGCTACTTGAACATTCCCGGATGCCAGAGTTGCCGTAAGCAGCGGACCGCTGCGAAACTGGAGCATTCTGACGTCAAGGCTATATTTCTTAAAGAAACCCTTCTCGATCCCCACCCACATCGGCGCAATCGACTCATTCGCCGCGCCATTCACAACAAGCAGCGGCTCCGCACTGTAGACCGCCTGGAAGCAACCGAGGACAAAAACGACTGCGGCCAGGATCCTGACGCTTCTTATGATGATAGTTGTCATGACGACATGATCATAACCGGTGAGGATGACACGTCACCGATCATTTTTCGCAATCATCCATCCGGGGTAGTAAACGCCGACATCATCGCCATCACACCTTTCAAATGCTGCACTGTAGTCATAATCGCCTTCCTCCTTCTCGGTTGGTGTCGAGCGATTTCATAATCGAAAAGTCGAAGAACTTATCTAGCGAACTTGCTTCTCGGTTCGTATCATTTTCAGTTCGAAGTCGAAAACTTTTTCTACGAAATCTTCGGAGACCCGCCCGTGATATCAGGCGCAGAGAGCGCTCATAACACGCGCGCGCCGGTTACTCGCCGTAGAGGCTTTTTATGAACCCGCTTTGCTCCAGCTCTCGCAGAATCGTCACATCAATGAAACTCGCTGGCTGGAGACCCTTGGCCTTGGGATTGCGCGGGCTCATTTCATCCAACACCATTTGAATTCCTTTAATCGTCGGATAGGGAACCTTGGGCATGACTTTCACCGCGTAGTGCTGATAGGTTTCTTCCAACCAATCCGCTTCGCTGATGCGTGAATATTTGCCGATAACTTTCATCGAGAAACTCTTGTCGGTCTTTAGCCGGTGCAATCCTTCGACGTAGGCTCGGAGATATCTTCGAGCAAGGTCGGGATTTTCCCGAACATAGCTTTTGCTCGTGACAACGCCGGCCCCCTGATAATCGACGCCGATCGTGCTCAAATCCGCCAGCAGTGAAAACCCCAGTTTGCCCGCTCGCAGATGCAGCGGCGAAGAGAGCAAACCACCATCAACGCTCTTAGCGACCATCCCCGCCAGTGTCTCCTGCGATCCCCCCATCTGGATCAAAGCCACCTCACGGTCGGGCTGAATACCCCATTGTCCGAGCACAAAACGGAGCAAGAAATCGTCCGACGTGCCGAAGCGCGTCACACCGATTTTTTTGCCCTTCAGGTCCTCCGGTCTCTTGATCTCCGGCTTAACCATGACTTTCTGACCCGGCTTATGATTCGGACCGGCGAGCATGACGAGATCGGCGCCGGCAAGATTGGCTTGAACCACTGATGGAATTGCGATTTCCGCGATTGGGATTTCCTTGGCGAGCATGGCTTGGACCACTTTCGAACTGCCGCCGATAAAGATTAATTCAACATCCAATCCATGCTTTTCAAAAAGCCGCGATTCCTTCGCGACCCAAAGAACCGCCATCGAACCGACCATCGTCGGGTAAGCGACCTTGAGCTTGGTCTGCGCACGCAAAGCGCCCGGCCAAACGACGGAAACCATCAGCAAACTTAGAAGCGTGCTTTGTAGTGTTTTCATAAAAACGATCCCCGTCTTGTGGCCCTCGCCTCAAAAGAACCGATGATTGCTATAATGTTCAAGTTCGACACCGCTGGTAATATCAACCGCCGTGTGCCGCCTCCGGCATCTCAGCCAGCAGCCGGCCGTAGCCGGGGATCGGTTGGCGTAAGCCGAGGCGCAACTGGATCTCCCAGCAGCGCGCCGGACCGGGATGGACCACCGGCACATTCAACGTCTGCTCAAGCTCGCCGATGATATCGAGGGTCTTCCAGGCCGAACCGAGCATGTAAATGCCTTCCGCTTCTCGGTGCTTGGTGATTTCATTTTTTATAAAGTCGGCGATCTGCGCCGGCGGGAACTTCGGTACGTCGGCAAACTGCACCGGAATACCCTCCATCGCCAGCACACGGAAACCCGCCTCCGTGAAGTAGCGTTGGAAGATGGCATTCAACTTTGCCGGAAAATATCTGACGCCGACGAACGTCTTGACGCCCAGCGTCCTCAGCGCGCGTACGTGGTTCTGGCCCGAGGTGAACATGGGGACACCGTATTTCTTCTCCCAACCTCGAATGATCTCGCGCTCACCGTTGAAGCCAAGCAGCATGAATGGCGGCGCCCCACCGGGAAGGATTAAGTCGGGCTTCATAGCGGCGAGCTCCGCCACTTTCGCTTCGTACCTGGGCATCGAAGCGGCGAACTCTTCCTCGTCGCCGCGCTTAAAGTCCAGTGTGCATCTGGCGTAGCGGATGGCGGCAAGCATCTTGTCGTTGAGTTGCGTCTCTGGTGGTTCCGGCCTGTTGGTGGCATTGATCACCCCGATGAAATATTCTTTCTGCGTTTCCGCCATTGGGTTTCTCCTTTTTTAGTCATTAGGGTCAGGGCTTGCAATCGACATCCTACTACTCCTGTCGCTCCCACTTTCTGAGCGGTCAACTCACCGTCGCATAGTGCACTCCCCGATGCGCGGTGATTTTGTGTAGCCGATACCCATGCTCTCGGTACGCGCGAGCGTTCCGCTGTTTGCCCGAAGATTTGCTGCTCCAGCGTTGCGATTATTCTGCCGTACACTTGACCTTCGAGGCGGAGACTATCGGATGAGGAAGCGTTATGTCAATCCGAAAACGATCCCCTCTCGTAGCAAAGTAATTCTGTCGGGGGATAGCGGCGACGTGATGATGCCGAAGGAAAGTGAGGAACTATTTTTATCAGGGTTGGTCGGGATTCCGACCGGATCGTGCTTGGAGTGCCAAAATTGAGCGATCAAAAACTGGTATCATACATAAAGGATTGTCTGGAATAGAGACTCAAGCAACGGCCGCCGCAATTGATGGTGTGGACGGATCTCCACCGTTACCGCCGAAACCTTTGACTATGGCGTCAATCTCCGAACCGTCCAGAACCTCTTTTTCGAGCAACTTCTCCGCAACTTTATGCAGCAAACGAAGATTAGTCTTTAACAGGTCAGTAGCCCGGTGGTAGCTCTCCTGGATAATGCGCCTGACCTCGGCGTCGATCTCGATGCCCGTGCTCTGGGAATAGTCTGCTTTCTGGGTAAAATCTCTTCCCAGAAATATCTCTCCTTCTTTCTTGCCGAAAGTCATTGGCCCGAGCTTTTCGCTCATGCCCCACTCGCACACCATCCGGCGCGCCAGATCCGTGGCTTTCTCGATATCGTTCCCCGCGCCTGTCGTCATGTGCTCGAGCACAAGCTCTTCGGCCACTCGGCCGCCGAACAGGATGACCAAATTGGTGAGCAGATAGTCCCGGGGATAGGTATGCCTTTCGTCTATGGGCAGTTGCTGCGTCAGACCCAAAGCCATGCCGCGGGGAATGATCGTCACTTTGTGAATCGGGTCGGCACCAGGGAGTAACTTCGCCACCAAAGCATGCCCGGCTTCATGATAAGCCGTGTTGCGCTTCTCCTCGTCGCTAATGATCATGCTGCGCCGCTCGGCGCCCATCATGACCTTGTCTTTGGCCAACTCGAGGTCGACCATGTTGACTTTTTCCTTGTCAGTCCGAGCGGCCAACAAAGCCGCTTCGTTTACGAGATTCTCCAAGTCCGCGCCGGTAAACCCGGGCGTGGATCGCGCCAGTATGCTCACGTCCACGTCCGTTGATAACGGCACCTTCTGGGTGTACACGCGCAAGATACCTTCTCGCCCTTTGATATCCGGCCGTGGTACTACGACGTGCCGATCAAACCGCCCTGGACGGAGCAACGCGGGATCCAATACATCGGGCCGGTTGGTTGCAGCGACGAGAATAACCCCCTCATTGGACTCGAATCCATCCATCTCGACCAACAGCTGGTTCAGCGTCTGTTCCCGCTCGTCATTGCCGCCACCGAACCCGGCTCCGCGGTGGCGCCCAACCGCGTCGATTTCGTCGATAAAGATGATGCAAGGCGCGTTCTTTTTGCCTTGAACGAAAAGGTCACGGACTCGGGAAGCTCCGACGCCGACGAACATTTCTACGAAATCGGAACCGCTGATGCTGAAGAACGGGACTCCGGCTTCGCCCGCGACGGCACGAGCCAACAGGGTCTTGCCAGTTCCCGGGGCTCCCACGAGCAAACACCCTTTGGGAATTCTGCCGCCAAGTTTGGTGAATTTTTTCGGCTCTTTTAGGAATGCGATGATTTCTTGCAAATCATCTTTGGCCTCATCCACGCCGGCGACATCGCTAAAGGTTACACGGTGTTGATTCTCTGTAAGCAGCTTAGCGCGGCTCTTGCCAAAGGACATCGCCTTACCGCCGCCCGCCTGCATCTGGCGCATAAAATATATCCACACCCCAATCAGAAGCAGCATGGGAAGCCAGTTGAGCAGTAGCACCATGTACCACGGCGAATCGTCCTCGGCCTTTGCGGCGATTTTCACCTTCTTATCCCGCAATGACTTCACCAGCTCCGGATCATCCGGCGCAAAAGTTCTGAACGGTTCACCGTTCTTGTATTTGCCCTGAATATTCTGTCCTTGGATCACGACCTCTCGAACGTCGCCGCGCTCGACGCCGCCGATAAATTCGCTAAAAATAATTTCCGGTTCGCGCCGGCTTTGTTTGTTAAAAACGCTGAAAATCCCAAACAAAACGAGCGCCAAGACCAACCAAAGTGCAATATGTTTTGATGATAGACTCAAGAGATTCCTCCAAAAACCGCTCTCGCATCGCCTGTGTTGATACTAGCTCTTTCGGGTACAGCCCCGCAATGGAAGGCACTTTTTTTCTCTCTAAGAGTGGCGAGGGTCAGTGATGGAGGGAGTTAGTGGCAGGTCTTTACCCTTGCTCTAGGTTGACGCTGTTCATCAATCGGCTGATCGTCGCGTCGTTTGCGCGCGCGGTCACGGAGATGAAACTGAAAAACGCGACGAGGAACACGGAAGGATCGCGCAGGGTCCTTGTTTTACCATTGATGTCTCCTTGAGGGAAAGACCTCGGTCGCGGTCTGGACAGATATGCAGCAGTTCGCGTTGAATTGGTAATTGAAAACTTCCCGCAACGGAACGGGAGGAATGGGACGCGGTCTAGCCGTGAAACACCCGCGCCAGGCGCCACAGTCCGCCGGGAATATCCTCGCTCCATTCCGACAGCGCGACGAGGTCGCCGCGCGGATCGAGAATCCGCACCAGCCGTTCACCGGCGAGCGGCTTGCCTATCTGGTTGAGAATCTCTTGCTGCCCCATGCGGACCCGGGACAACCATCCGCTCTGCCAGGTAACGGCGCGCAGATGGCTGAGGGCGGAGGACAATGGAAGGAGGGGAATTTTTTCTTTTTCAACTAATCGTTCCAGCTCATCGAGGGTGACCGCGTTATCAAGCTTCAGGTGGCCGCAGGCCGTCCTTCTGAGACTTTTCAAATGACCGCCGCAGCCGAGCGCTTCGCCCATGTCGGCCGCCAGCGTGCGCACATAGGTGCCGCGCGAACAGGTGACGTCGAGTTCAATTTCGGCCTCGCCCAACTTGCGTAGCCGCAGCGTTTCAATCCTGATGGCGCGGGGATCACGTGGGATCTCTTTGCCCTGGCGCGCCAATTTATAGAGGCGCACCCCGTCTTTCTTCAAAGCCGAAAACATCGGCGGGATCTGTTGCAGCTCGCCGGTGAACTTTCGTTCGAGCTCCTTGAGATCGTTTTCGCCGACGGGCGGCACCGGACGCTCTTTGATGACGTTTCCCGTAGCGTCTTGCGAGTCGGTGGCCACTCCCAAGACCATGACGCCGCAGTAACTTTTTGCCGCGCTGATAAAGATGTCGGCGACCTTGGTCCCCTCGTTCACGCCAATGAGCAGCAAACCCGAGGCAAAGGGATCCAGGGTGCCGAGATGGCCGAGCTTTTTCGCCCCTGAGATCGCCTTGATCCGGCCCACGACCTGGGCCGACGAAGGCCCCTCGGGCTTGTCGATCAAAAGAATTCCACTTTGAATCATGATGGCGCCACGGAATTGAAAATGACTAAGGGATGGCCAAGGCGAATGCCGGCCAAGCGAAACCTCACGGCTCCGGCTTGACCAGTTTCAACAGTTCATCGATGCGCTGCGCTTGATCCTCGGTCTCGTCGTAGAAAAACTCCAGGGTCGGCACGAAGCGAAGCTTGAGCTGCTTGCCGACTCTGGAGCGGATAAATCCGGCGGCGCTCTTGAGACCCGCCAGCGCGTCGTCTCGGCTTCCCGGATTGCCGAGCAGATTGAAGTAGATCCGCGCATGTTTTAGATCCTTGCTCACCTTGGCGCCAGTGAGCGCCACGGCACCGACCCGCGGATCACGCATTTCCTTGCGCAGCAGCTCCGAGATCAGCTCGACAAGCAGATCTCCCACCCGGTCCGAACGTTGATATTCCGCCACTAGATTCGTACCTACCAAATGTTCAGGAGAGCTACTTCAAGAATGTTTATCGCGCCAAGACGCCAAGGGCGCAAAGCGACGCGTCTGGTCATTTCGACCGAAGGGAAAAATCTTTCTTAGATCCCTCGCCTTCGCTCGGGATGACGGGTCGGGGCCGCCACTTGGCATGCTTGGCGTCTTTGCGCGAATCATCTGGCTGGATTGAACTTCAGCAGTAAAAAAACTCGACCTGGGAATCTCCCAGCTGCACGAGTCCCATATCATCGACAAAATCTACTACTTTTTGCAGCGTCGCCTGCACCACCGGCTGGCTGCTGCCCACGACGCCGAAGCCCAGGATCGCGCTTTGCCAGAGATCCTGATCGCCGCATTCGGTGACCGAAATATTGAATTGGTTCGAAACCCGCGCCTCAATGCGCTTGAGAACGCTGCGTTTGCCCTTGAGCGAGTGATTCTCGGGAATCACCAGGCTTAACTTGAGAACCCCCACGACCATGGAGGAAACGAATTTTCCGCGACGGTCTTTAAGAGCCGGCTACGCGCTGCTTGCGCGCGTCGCTTCGCGTCCGGCTGGCGCCGGGGTGATCCGTCGCACCACCGCGACGCGCTCGAAGGCTTCGATGACATCGCCGGGTTTGACATCCGGAAATCCCTCGATCCCGAGGCCGCATTCGTAGCCCGCTGCCACTTCGCGCGCGTCGTCTTTGAAACGTTTGAGGCTGGCGAGCTTGCCCTCGAACACCACTACTTGATCCCTCAGCAACCGAATTAGACTGCCACGTTGAATCTTTCCTTCCGTAACATAGCAGCCGGCGACCGTGCCGACGCCTTGAATGTTGAAGGTCTGACGCACGTCGACCCGTCCATGCGTTTGCTCGCGGAACGTCGGCTCCAACATGCCTTCCATGGCCGCCCGCACGTCGGCGAGCACTTCATAAATGATCGCGTAGAGACGAACGTCCACCCCTTCTTTGGCGGCCAAGGCCGCGCCTTTGGACTCCGGGCGGACGTTGAACCCGATAACGATGGCATTGGATGCCGCCGCCAGCAGAATATCACTTTCGGTGATACCACCGACCGAGCCGTGAATGACCCGGAGCTTGACTTCATCGCTGGACATGCGGCTCAACGCCTCGGTCAAAGCCTCGACGGAGCCCTGGACATCGGCCTTGAGCACGACGCGCAGCTCCTTGACGTCGCCGGCCTTGATCTGGCTGTAGAGGTCTTCCAGCGAGACCCTGCTCGACTTGACCAGCGCGGTTTCACGCTGTTTGCCGTGGCGAAACTCGGCAACCTGGCGCGCCTTGGCCTCGTCGGCCACCGCGACGAAAGAATCGCCCGCCTGGGGCACGCCCTGTAAACCAATAATCTCCACCGGAAACGACGGCGGCGCCGCATCGACTTTGCTGCCGTGATCATCGATCATCGCGCGCACCTTGCCGTAAAACACGCCGCACACAAAAGCATCGCCGACTCTAAGCGTCCCCTCTTGCACGAGCACGGTGGCCACCGGGCCGCGGCCACGGTCCAGTTTCGCCTCGATGATGGTGCCACGGGCCAGCTTTTCCGGATTGGCTTTAAGTTCGAGGATATCCGACTGGAGCAAAAGCATTTCCAGAAGATGGGGAATACCCTCCTGGGTCTTGGCCGATACCGGCGCGAACACCGCATCGCCGCCCCAGTCTTCGGAAGCCAAGCCGTGTTCCGAGAGACCTCGTTTGACCTTGTCCAAATTAGCGTCGGGCCGGTCCATCTTGTTGACCGCGACGATGATCGGCACTTCGGCCGCGCGCGCATGGTTGATCGCCTCCACCGTCTGCGGCATGACCCCGTCGTCGGCGGCGACCACCAGCACAACGATATCGGTCACCTTGGCGCCGCGCGCCCGCATGGCGGTAAAGGCTTCGTGTCCGGGAGTATCCAGGAATGTCACGCTGCGCCCGTCTACCTGCACATGATAGGCGCCGATATGTTGGGTGATGCCGCCATGCTCCTGGGCCGTCACGTTGGTGCTGCGGATGGCGTCGAGCAAAGAGGTTTTTCCATGATCGACGTGGCCCATGATGGTGACCACCGGCGAGCGGGGCACCAGGTTGCTTTCCTGCTCTTCATGCTGGTGCTCGACTTCCAGGGCGCTGTCGGCGTCGAAGGCGACATTTTCGACCTGGTGATCGAATTCTGACGCAATCAACGTCGCGGTGTCGGAATCCAACACCTGGTTCATGGTGGCCATCATCCCCAGGGCCATCAGTTTTTTGATCACCTCGCCGGCCTTGACCCCCATTTCACGGGACAGGTCGGCGACCGTGATCACTTCTGAAATCTTGACCACCCGCTTACTCGCCTTCGGGATGGTGATCTCGGTCTTCTTCTGTTCTTTGCCCGGCAGCGCGCGTTTCTTTTTCGGAATGCGTCCAGCGCGAAGCTCCTTCTCGCGAAACTCCAATACATCTTGTTTCTTGACGACGCGTTTTTTGTGTCGTCCTGCTTTGGCCGGCTTATCTCCCTCGCCGCCTACGGGTGGCGCTTGTTCGCCGCCGGCTGCCGGTTTTGCCGCCTCCGCGCCCGGAATCCTCGGCTGGCCCGGAGCACCTGGAATCGCCCGCCGCGCAACAGGGGTGGGCGCTGGTTCAACTCTGACCGTGCGCCGCAGATCGATGCGTCCGAGAATACGCGAACCTCGCGGCGCTTCTTCGCTGACCGGCGCTATTTGAACGGAAGCCGGCGCCGGGGTTTCGGGCTCCGCCAGCGGCGCAGCCGGGAAAAGTTCCGTGGCTTTGACTCCCTCTTGAGTGGGTTCGCCAGCCGGCGGGGGTACTTCAGGCGGGATATCCTCGGCAGCGGGCTGGATTTCCGGCGCGGCTTCCGCGGGCGCGGCTTCAGTGAGAGGCTCGCCAATCGGAATCTCAACCGGCGCCTCTACAGGCAGCGCAACCGCTTCGACTACGACCGGCGGCTTTTCGGGCTGGGGCACTTCGACCCGGCTGGTGCGACGGCGGATGACGTTGGTGCGAACGCGGCGCTCGACGATCGTTTCGTGCGCCTGGACCTCCCCCAGTAATTCATCCTCGGACTTCACCACACGGTCCGCGACAACTTTTTCTTCGCCGACGTGGACGTGGGGTTTTTCCTGAGCCGCCAAGGCGGCGCGGACGCGCGTGACTTCATCGTCCTCGATAGAACTCTGCGCCTTGCGCCCTCGCATTCCCAACCTATCGAGATGGGCGATGAGATCCTTGGTCTCGATCCCCAATTCTTTCGCTAATAGATGGACTCTGGTTTTCCCCATCTGTGATTTGCTCCCCAATTGCGCTCCTGCCTTTACCCTGCGACGGATCTCAGCATTTTGCCAGTTCCCGAACCAGCCTTTCTTTAGCGCCTCTGTCGATTTCGACGTGAAACGTCCGGTATAGACTCTTCCTTTTTAGGAACCCCTGCCAGCACTCTGCGCGCTGATGAAGGTAGCCGCCCCGGCCCGCGCCCTTCTTGTCGATCTGCAAATCGCCTTGCTCCGTCACCCGGAAACGGATCAAGCCGCCTTGCTCATCCCGGCCATTGCATCCCAGGCAGGTCCGCTGCGCAAGGTGTCCTCGAATCGACACGCGTCACCGAAACTTGCTAAGGATCCTTGTTAATGCCCTCGTCGGCAGCCACATCGACCGCCGCCGGTTCGCTTGCCGCTGGTTCAGCCACCGCTAATTCAGCCGCGGCTAATTCAGCTGCCGCTAATTCAGCCGCCTGTTGCTTAGCAATAACGGCTTCCTCTTCTTCCTTGCGCCGCTTTTCAACCACATGTTCTTTGGCCGACTTGTGCAGGGCCTCCGCCTTTTCCTGGCTGACCCCTTCGACGTCGAGAATGTCTTCCAAAGCGCTCGCGGCGATATCCTCGGCGGACTTAAAACCCTCCTGGTAGAGCAGCTCCGCTACTATGTCGTTGATGCCGGGAATGGCGCCGATGGACTGGCGCGCCTTGCGCGTCTCCTCCTCGGCGTCCGCCTCGCTGCACACGTCGATGCGCCAACCGGTCAGGCGCGCGGCGAGCCGGACGTTCTGCCCCTTTCTGCCGATGGCGAGGGAAAGTTGGTCGTCGGGAACGACGACCACCATGCTATGTTCGTCGTCGTCGATGATGATTTTGGAAACTTTGGCCGGGGCCAAAGCCCGGCAAACGTATTCGGCCTGGTCGGGGATCCAATGCACGATATCGATCTTCTCGCCGCGTAATTCCTGGACCACAGCCTGAACCCGAGTGCCTTTCATGCCGACGCAAGCGCCCACCGGATCCACGTCTGGGTCGTGGGAGATCACCGCGATTTTCGCCCGGCCTCCCGGTTCCCGCGCCGCTCCCTTGACTTCGACGATCGCTTCGTAAATCTCCGGCACCTCCTGGGCGAAGAGCTGGGTCAACATGCCGGGATGGGTGCGCGAGAGAACGATCTGGGGGCCGCGGCCGGTGATTTCCACGCTCACGATATAGGCGCGAATGCGGTCGCCCTGGCGGTAACGCTCCCGCGGCACCTGCTCTTTTTCCGGCAGGATCGCGTCGGTGCGGCCGAGATTGACGATGATGTTGCGCTTCTCGAAGCGCTGCACGATGCCATTGACGAGCTGGCCCTCGCGGCCCTTGAATTCGTTATAGATGATCTCCCGCTCCGCGTCGCGCACGCGCTGAACGATATTTTGCTTGGCCGCCTGGGCGGCGATGCGCCCGAACAGGCTCGAGTCGAGCTTACTGAGCAGTTCATCGCCCAACTCGGCCTCGGGATCGAGGTTCTCTTTGGCCTCGCTCAAAGTGATTTCGGTGGCCGAATCCGCCACCGTCTCCACCACGGTCTTGGCCTCGAAGATCTCCACCTCGCCGATCTCGGGATTGAACTGCGCTTCGATCTTGCGCTGGTGGCCGAAGGTTTTCTTCGCCGCCGAAATCATGGCGTTTTCCAAGGCGCTGATCAGGATCGACTTGTCGATGCCCTTTTCCTTGCTGACCTGTTCGATGACTCGATTGAGATCTTGCTGCATTTCACGCACTCCAGTCGTGCTCGTAATTGGACCTTTCGATCGCCGCAAACGGAATGTCGTAGCGCGTTCCCTCCTGCGCCACCGTGATGCTCTCGCCGGCAACGTCTTGGAGAATGCCGAGAAACGATCGTCTGCCGCCGATCAGGTCGCGCGTCCGTATACGCACGCGCTTGCCGATATACCGCGCAAAGTGCTCGGGCCGTTTGAGCGGCCGGTTAATTCCCGGAGAGGAAACCTCCAAAGTATACGCCCCCGACACCGCGTCTTGACCGTCGAGCAGCTCGCTCAGTTGCCGGCTCACCCGGCTCAGATCATCCACGGTCGGCCCCCCAGCCTTATCAAGATACAAACGCAAGACGCGCCCGCCACGGCTTCTTTCGTGGCGCAGCTCAATGTCGACGATCTCCATGCCTTCATTCTCGGCCAGCGGCGCGGCCAGTTCCCACACCCGACCTACGGTCGCATCCATGCTGATTGTCGGACCCTATAAACAAAAAAAGCGGGCATAGCCCACTTCGAGTGTAAACTTCTAAAGTGTAAGAATTTTTTACCATACCGCACCCCACCAATGCAAGGCCCGGTCGCGGCGGGTTTTCGTTTGCGCGGCATGGCACTTCTGCTATGATTTTGCTTCGGTTCCGAGTGCCGTCGATGAAAGCCGTAAAGCACCAGAAACAACGCGCCCCGGCGCAAATCTCTTGGGAGCAAATTGTCGCCAATCTTGAGGATGGCGTGGTCACCGTGGACCCGGAAGGCAAAATCGTTTTCTTCAATGAAGCCGCGGAAGTCCTCACCGACGTCTCGTCGGTCCAGGCCACCAAACAACCCTTTCGGCAAGTCTTCAAGGGCGCGCCCTGGCTCATCGATCTGGCGCACAAAGCGGCGCCGCCCCGCGACGAAGGCGCACGGGGAGAAGGCGACCTGGTCACACGCTGGGGCCGAAAAACCCCCGTCGGCGTTACCGTCTCACCGCTTCAGGACGGCGACGGTCATTATCTCGGCACGATTCTGTTGCTGCGCGACATCAAGCATCGCAAAGAATTGGAGGAAGACCTAAAGCGCGCCGACCGTTTGGCGACGATGGGGACATTGGCCGCCGGGTTGGCGCATGAAATCCGCAATCCCCTCGGCGGCATCAAGGGCGCGGCGCAACTCCTGCGGCGTTCCTTCGACGAGCAGTCTCAGCTGCGCGAATATACCGATATCATGATCCGCGAAGTGGACCGTGTAAACCAACTGATCGAGCAGCTCCTCGATCTCTCTCGCCCGGCGCAGTTGACGCTCGCGCCGATCAACATCCATGAAATTATCGAGGACGTGCTGCTGCTCGAAGGCCAAACCGTCGGCGACAAGGACATCGCGATAAAAAAAATCTTCGATCCGAGCCTTCCACCCATCCGCGGCGACCGGGTTCGGCTAACGCAGGTGTTTCTAAATTTGGTGAAAAACGCTTTCCAGGCCATGAATAGGGGCGGCGCGCTGACGGTAACGACCCGGCTGGAAACCGATTTTCATATTCGCGAGCAAGGCACCGCGCGCAACCGCCTGATCTGGATCGACATCACCGACGAAGGCAGTGGCATCAAAGAGCAAGACTTGCCGCAGATCTTCTCGCCCTTTTTTACCACCAAGAATAACGGCACGGGGCTCGGCCTGGCGACCTCCTATGCGATCGTCAAGGAACATGGCGGCTTGATCCGGGTGGAAAGCGTCGAGGGGAAAGGAACCACCTTCAAGGTGTCGTTGGTGGTGGCGGAGTAATACGATGGATCAGGGAAAAATTCTCATCACCGAAGACGAAGAATCACTGCGCTTTGTGTTGGAAAAAGCGCTCGAAGACGAGGGCTACTGGGTGCAGACAGCGGCCAATGGCGAGATCGCGCGCCAAGCGCTCACCGACACGAGCTTCGATGTCGCTCTGATGGACATCAAACTGCCGGACATCGACGGCTTGACGCTGCTCAAGGAGATTAAAGAAGCGGGCATCGAGACCGCGATAATCGTGATGACCGCGCAAAACACCATGCGCAACGCCATCGGCGCGATGAAGAACGGCGCCTTCGACTATATCACCAAGCCGTTCGACCTCGACGAAGTGCTGGTGCTGGTCAAGCGGGCCGTCGACAGCCGCAAGCTGACGCGCGACTTCCGCGAGCTAAAAGAAGAAGTGAAGAAGCGCTTTGAGCCCGGGGTCAACATCATCGGCACCAGCGCGAATATGCAGAAGGTTTACAAAACCATCGGTCAGGTGGTGGACAACCAGGCGACGATCCTGATTCAAGGAGAGAGCGGCACCGGCAAGGAACTGGTCGCCAAGACCATCCACTACAACTCGCCGCGCTGGAACCAACCTTTTGTGGCGATCAACTGCGCGGCGATTCCCCGGGATCTGCTCGAAAGCGAGCTGTTCGGCCATGAGAAAGGCTCCTTCACCGGCGCCCTGGAGCGACGCATCGGCAAGTTCGAGCTGGCCGAGGGCGGCACGCTGTTTCTCGACGAAGTCGGCGATATCCCCGTGGAGCTGCAGACCAAACTACTCCGCGTGCTGCAAGACCGCGAGTACAGCCGCGTCGGCGGGCGCGACGTATTGACCGCGAACGTGCGCATCCTGGCAGCGACCAACCAGGACCTGGAGAAAGCGGTCAAAGAAAAACGCTTTCGAGAAGATCTCTACTTCCGGCTCAAGGTGATCCCGATCCACCTGCCGCCGCTGCGCGAGCGCAGAGGGGATATTGCGCTCCTGATCGGCTATTTCGTCGATAAGATCAACCGCGAGATGGGCATTCAAATCTCCGGTGTCTCTCCCGACGCGCAGAAACTGCTCGAAGAGCACGCCTGGCCGGGCAACGTCCGCGAGTTGGAAAACACGCTGATCCGCGCCGCCGTGCTTTCCTCCGGGCCAATCCTGTTTCCCAAAGATTTTAGCTTGCAAAACAAACCGGCGGCTACGACTCTTGAGGTCGAGCAACTGTCGCTTGAAGAGATCATCCGGCACAAGCTCGAAGACTATTTTCGCCGAACTGAAGGCGTTGACGTCGACAATCTTTATTCGCTGGTGATCGAGCGCATCGAGCGGCCACTGATCGAATTGACGCTCAAAAAGACCCGCGGCAACCAGATCCGCGCCGCCCAGATCCTCGGCATCAACCGCAACACGCTACGAAAGAAGATCACCGACCTGCGTATCGAACTCAAGAAAGAGAGCTCGTGAGAACCTCATGGCCCCGCTTATTCTCCCGCCCCTCTACGCGATTCTCGATCCGGAGCAAACCAAGGGAAGCGACCCCGAGGCCGTTCTGCGCCAAATCATGGACGGCGGAGCGAAGATCGTTCAACTGCGCGCGAAAACCATGGCGCCAAGGCACTTCCTCCAACTCGCCCGCAGCGCGCGCAGCCTGACGAGGTCCAACGACTGCCGCCTCATCATCAACGACCGGGCCGATATCGCGCTCGCCTGCGACGCCGACGGCGTTCACCTCGGACAGGAGGACCTGCCGCTTCATGCCGCGCGAAAGATCATGGGCCAAAAGCTCATCGGCATCTCGACCCACAATGAAGCGCAAGCAGTCGATGCGGAGCGGGGCGGCGCCGACTACATCGGCTTCGGCCCGATGTTCGGGACAATGACGAAAGCAACCGGCTACGCCGCGCGGGGCGTGGAAATGCTCCGGCAAATCCGCGCCGCGGTAAAACTTCCCATCGTGGCCATCGGCGGCATCAAGGAAGAAAACGTCCAAGAAGTCTGGTCCGCCAGCGCCGACGCCGCCGCGATCATCAGCGACATCTTGAGCGCGACGGATATTGCCGCGAAGACCAAACGGATTCTCGCCCTATATCCGACGGTCTGTTCGGCTGAAATTTGAGAAGCCTCCGCACGTCCACGTGGACCGAGATGAGCTGTCGGCGAAGTTCTGGCTTCAGCCATTGGCACTCGCTCGGAATTTCGGCTATCCACCGGGAGAACTGCGGAGAATCAGGGCTCTGATCGAGGAGAATAGGGAAAACTACTGGAGGCGTGGCATGGGCATATTGGCTCTTAGCGCTGACGAACGGGTGCGAGATGTGCGTGTCTCGGAAGACACGTTGACGGTGGACTTGATGGACGGTCGAACGATCTCTGTTCCCCTGCTTTGGTATCCGCGACTTCTCAGCGGAACGCCGAAAGAACGGTCGAACTGGAAAACCTGCGCCGCCGGTTACGGTATTCACTGGCCGGATCTCGATGAGGATCTCAGCACGGAGGGATTATTGCGCGGTGCGCCGGCACTCGCCAGTTCGGCGCGTCGCCCGACAAATCGTGCCAGGCGACGGCGAAAAGTGCGCCGCGCCTGAGTAACATATGAGTAACCTATGGGCTCAGAGAACTATTTTGTTGACGGCCGTGATGAAAAAGTACTCCGACCCCGATATATAATGTGCTATTTATACGAGGACGGAGGGTCGAGATATGAAAACTGTAGACCTAAGCAAGAGGGAGCACTCGCTCAAAGAGCTGCTAGCGCTCGCCAAGTCCGAAACGCTTCTCATTCGTTCGCCTTCGGGGGAGGACTTCCTTCTGGAGCAAGCGGACGAGTTCGACCGAGAGGTAGCAGCATTGGGTTCCAGCGACAACTTTATGTCATTCTTGGACGCTCGATCTAAGGAAGAGGCCGATATTCCTTTAAGCGAAGCCCGCTCGAAGCGTGGTCTTTGAACCCTCATGACCACGGACGCTTGCCGCCGAACTCGGCGCTTCAGCCCGATCGCTTGGCGGTGACGGCTGAGCTTTACGTTCGCGTCTCTTCGAAACTTCCACCGCGATCCTACCGCGCTAGACTCGCAGACCTTCGAGAGTCAGCAATCTGTAGTTGGAGAAGAGATCTGGGTCAGCTATGAGATTTGCTTCTTGAGAGAACGCTGAAGGTGAGAACGCTGAAGGAGAACGCTGAATGAAATGAAGGTGATGAAGGTGTCAATGAAATGAATGAAATGAAGGTGTCAGGCTAACCTTTTTGTCGGTTTCTTGTTTTAGAAAAAGATCGAAAAGGTTTGCCTGACCCCATTTCTGACCCCATTTCTGACCCCATTTCCATTTCCACTGACCCCATTTCCATTTCTGGGGAGAGACTAGGTCAAACTAATAAAATTCAAGGGACGCGGAGACAAAGAATTATAGAACTTTAATTAAAAAGTTCTGCCTCCGACATTTTTATCATTTAGGTAAACTTCAACTGACATAGAACCAGCATTTGAATATGATCTTATCCCGTAGTCCACAACAAAATATGGGCCATAGTCAGAAATTTTATCTTCAAAAGTGAATGTATTAGATGAACTTGACCGCAGTAGGATCTCAGTTCTTACAACGCTTCCGGGTTTTGGAGGTGTCTTAAACACAACCAAGATCCCTAAACTCTTATTGGTTGGAAGAACACTGACATGACCTTTGGGGCGAGGGTCAGGGGCGAGGGTCAGGCCTGAGTTTTGACTTATTTTGGGGAGGCGTCAAACTTTTTCACTGCGTGTCCAGATGAATTGCTGTCACGATCCATAGGGTGACTCTCATTTGATGAGGGAAGTCCTACGGCCAAAAGAGTTAGAGGCCGCCTAGCTTGGGGGGGGGTTGGGACGGAAGTGGATCCAGATAGTGATGCGCGACGTAAGTGCGATCACATGTTCTACTCATTTCCGCCGAACACACCGAAAGATCGGGTCCCGCTCTTGCGCTGGGTGTTTTAGGAAACGATGAATGACGCGGCATTCCTTGCCGGGGCGAAGTCCCGGTGTCAGTCCCGGTGTGACTTGCGATATTTGCGTTTATGAAAGGTTAGCGTCATTGTTTCCCGGCCTTAGCGTCTCACTCCCCACACTTGTTCCAATCGTTCCAGCCGTTCAAACCGTTCAAGTCGTTGACAGAATCAAGCGAGACGATCTTGGTTGCCGGAAATCAGATCACGCGGCGCGCGGAGTGGCGATGATCTTAGACAGTTCGCGGTCCGACGCGCCCAGGGTGATGAGGGAGCGGATCAGCAGGTCCAGGGAAACCGATGGGTCGCCGGCTTCCACCTTGGCGATCCGCGATTGGCTCGACCGAAGTTTCGCGGCCAGATCGACTTGCGACAACCCCTTCTCTTGTCGGAGTTGACGCAATGCCTCGGCAAGCCGAATTTTCAGTTCGATGTAGGCGGACTCCTCTTCGGAGAGGCCGAGAAAATCCTTGGTATTGCCGATCTTCCATCCCTTCGCCGTCAAACGTTTTTTCTTTTCTCTACGCATTGTCATATTCCTTGATTCTCCGCTTGCATGCGTCGATCACTGATCGAGGCGTCTCTCTGCTCTTCTTGCCGAAGACTTCCAATATCACGATGGCATCCGAGTCGATTCGATAGACAATCCGCCAGGTAACCCTGGCGTCGTTGATGCGCAATTCATGACATCGGGGACCTATCGAAGGCATCGGTCTGGAGTGGGGCATCCCCAGCATCTCGCCGCGTTGCAACCGTCGGAGCAAAAGTCCCGCTTCCAATCTTGCTCCCGCCGAGAACGGCGGAGTCTTTATTTCCCCTTCCAACCAGACAAGCGGTTTATCCACCGAAGTCACTGCTCAACTGTATGTCATATCTGACATGTCGTCAATACGCTTCGATGGCCGAGAGCGGGTCTGCCGCAAAAGCTCACAATTCAACAACGTAGCGCGTGCGAGAATAGGGGTCGGGAGTCTTTTCGGAGCATCGGTCTCTTTGATGTCTCCTTCCGGGATTGGGAGAAAATCCCTTGCCTTTAGGCGAAGCTACACATTTTCATTTGATAGTGAAAACTCCACAGGGCAATCTTAGCGACGGGGTCACTCCGCCCTGACCCCGCTTCCAGTTATCTTTCCGAGCCTGTTGAGTTGAATCCTTACGTGTCCCGCTCGCTCGTCGGTCCCACTTCGCCGGTGCACCAAGGGACGAAAGCTTTCATTTTGCAGGTCGCGCCGTTGGCCTTGAGTTCTTTCTCGAAGATCGAGTGGATCTCGCGGTCTTCGTCCTCGTATTCGATCTGCCAACCGCCCTCCTTCATGCTCCGGTCGGCGCCCTCTCCGCCGCCGCCCTTGGGTGTCCTGAGACCCATATCGCCCGGTCTGAGGGCCAGATAGCGCGCCCGGGTTGTCCCGGAGTTGAAGTGCTGGTGGGTGCAGTTGTCGCTGGGAACGACGACCATGGAGCCGACCTGCCAATCGCACTTGACCATGTCGGAGCGATCCTCTTTGGTCCAGACCAAGGAGTAGCCGGCGGTGCCGCTGAGCAGCACCAGATGCGCGCCGGGGCCGTGGCGGTGGCCCTTCTTGTAGGTGCCGATGGGAAACTCGGAGATATGGCTCTTGGTGTTATTGTTGGCCATCTCCAGCATGGCGTTGACGCCGCCGGCGCCGCGCTCCTTCCATCCGTATAAGAGC
>ORMF011302441.1_pt1 | contig 22297 bp, 23 predicted proteins | sample 1779871 | NCBI WGS metagenome assembly ORMF01 (sample SAMEA104232316, study PRJEB22302) | groundwater metagenome | biome: forest; feature: aquifer; material: groundwater | place: USA | collected 2011-08-07 | depth 5.4 m | reverse complement strand
GACGCGCGCCCCGGTGACGATACGCTGTAAACTTTGCTCGATTTGCTCGGTTCCCACTCCCACCTCACGGAGCGTCGCGTTCCTGCACTCCGGACAGGAGTCCGTAATCGGCCTGCGGTAATCGCAGTGATGGCAACAGAGGCTTCCTCGCTTGAGGTGCAAGGTCAATGTCACGCTGCAATGGGAACAACGAATGACATGGCCGCAAGTATTGCACTGAAGAAAATTGGAAAAACCTCGACGGTTAAGAAAAATTAGACTCTGGCGCGCTCTTTGATAATTCTCGATTAACGCTTTGACGAGCCGCTTGGAAACAAGCGGATGGTAGTCCACCTTCCCCGCGGGGGAAACTGCCGGATCGGATTTTCGTTGTGCAGATTCCGCTCTGAGATCGACAATATCGATTTGCGGCAGGGGCCGTTGATAAATCCGCTTGGTGATCTCAAGAAGACGATAGCGCCCCCGAAGACAGTTTTCATAACTCTCCAGAGCCGGTGTGGCTGACCCGAGGATTACGGGGCAGCCGGTCAACTTGCCGCGTACCACCGCCACGTCCCGTCCATTGTATCGAACGCCCTCTTCTTGCTTGTAGGAAGGATCATGTTCTTCATCGACGACGATCAAACCGAGGTCCGGTAGAGGCGCGAAAACCGCGGAGCGCGCGCCGACCACGACATCGACGTTGCCGCGGGCGATGTTCCACCAATGAGCCCAGCGCTCCGCACCGCTCAGCGCGCTGTGCAGCACCCCGACCCGCCCCGGGAATCGAGCGTTAAGACGGTCGATGAGTTGCGGCGTCAATGAGATTTCCGGAATCAGGATGAGGCTACGACGACCCGATTCGCGAACTTGCTCCATAGCGCGAAGGTAGACTTCGGTTTTGCCGCTGCCGGTGACGCCATGCAGAAGAAACGTTTCAAATCCTCCGTGGCTAATGCGATCGGCGATTGCGCCAAGCGCAATTTCTTGCTCAGACGTGAGCGCAAGTCGCGTTGCACTGTCGGGATGCGCCGGCTTGGCAAAATTGGCTTCTTTCGATCGTCTACGCCGGCCCGGCATGCTTTCGCGGATTTCGATCGCGCCCGAGGATTCGAGCCGCCGCAGCGCGCGGTTGATGTCGTCGCCGGGAAATTTTCGCATCAGAGTTTCGAAGCTCATGCCCCGGCTGCTTTCTCGTAGTGCTTCAAGAATCTTTTCATCCCACATATCGCTGAACGAAAATGCCCCGGCGCGCGCGAAAACCGTTCGTTTGCTTTGTGGCCGCAAACTTGACGGCAAGATCGTCGTTAACACCTCACCCAGCGTCGCGATATAATATTGCGAGATCCACCGAGCGAGCCGGATCAACTTGGAGTCGAGAATCGGCCGCTCGTCCAGAATCGCTTCGATTTCTTTGATTTCAGTCAGGGAAGTGGTCCCGAGCAACTCGATCACAACTCCGATAACCTTGCGTCTTCCCAGTGGAATCCATACCCGTGTGCCCACAGAAATCTGTTGCCGAGCGCTTGGCGGCACTGCGTATGTCAATGGCTGTTTTAACGGCGAGGGGATCACAACGCGGGCAAATTTTGTCGCCTCAATGAGCATGGGAGTTTCTTAACGATCGGTCGCGGCAAAAGCAATCTGACGGCGGGACCAACCTGTTCAAAAATCGTCAAAGCCGCCAAGAACCGTTCCGAACTGGTGGGCAATTCGTGGATATGCCCAAAATATCATTTCCCCTTGCCCGATAAAAGCTAATCGTTTCAATCGTTTATGCGAAACCGTCGCGCCTGGCAAGGAGATTGCTCATTGCCCTAAAATGGGCCTATAATTATGTATAACAATAGTTAATTTTTATTGACTTATAATCGCAGTTGGCTAGATAATACACCCCTGTTCCAGCGAAAATCGGGTGAGCAAGGTGACGGCTCAATGAATCAGACAAATAATGTCAAGAAAATCCGTGAGGAGAAAATGTTGAGCAAGGCCGAGCTTGCACGAATGGCCGGAATTTCTCCTCTAACTTTGGATCGCATTGAAAGAGGAAAAGATTGCAGAATGGCAACTAAAAGAAAAATCTTGTTGGCCTTGGGTCTTGAGATTAAGCAGAGGGAGCGAGTCTTCAAACAGCAAAATGTTTGAATTCTTGAAAAAAATAAATCTCAGCCTGCCGCTTTCTTTCGCGCGGCAAGATGGGTTCGTCGCGCTCGACATCGGTTCGAGTTCAATCAAGCTGGTTGAAACCGTGATCGAGAAGAGCGCCTACCGCGTGGTCCATCTGGGAGTCCTACCGCTGCCCGAAAAGGCGATTCAAAACAACCTGGTAGTCGATCAGGCGCCGGTCGTCGAAACCATTCGGAGACTAATTCAAGAAAATGGCGTCAAGTCGAACAAAGTCATATCGGCGGTCCCCGGACGAGCCGTCATCATGAAGAAAATCCAGATGCCGATGCAGGAGGAAAGCGAACTCGAAGCGAATATTGAATTCGAAGCCAATTCGGTAATTCCCGAAAACCTTGAAAACGTTAATCTTGATTATCAGATCCTCAATGTCATCGAAGGAGGCAAAAAGTTAGAAGTTCTTTTGGTTGCCGTAAAGAAAGAAATTGTCAATAGCTACACCGATGTCATTCAAAAAGCCGCCCTTACACCCGCGATTATGGATGTGGACTATTTCGCGTTGGAGAACATGTACGAGACCAATTACTATACGAAGGTAGACAACGGAGTCATCGGGTTGATCCATGTCGGAGCCCGGTACACGAGTATTACATTGTTGCATAAAGGCATTTCCATTTTTACCGGCGATTTGCCGATGGGGGGGGAGGATTTCACCGATAGCCTCAAAAGCGAACTGAAACTTTCGGCGGAAGAGGCCGAGCGATTCAAGCTGACGGGTGTTCACGACGGATACAAGGGGTTGGATTTGGAAACAACATTGCGGCCGACGGCTGAAAACTTAGCCCAGGAAATTCGCAGGACGGTAAGCCTCTACGGCGCAGTTCCCTTCGAAGAGGGTGAAGGTCTCAAGTCTATTTATCTGAGCGGGGGCAGCGCCAAGTTGCCCGGACTGCGCGAATTGCTGCAAGAACGAATGGGCGTGCCGGTTGAACTCGCTGAATCATTCCGGGGTTTCTCATTGGGTAGAAGCGTCGATCGAGCGAATTTGGCTGATTTAGCGCCTTTGTTTGCTGTGGGCGCCGGTTTGTCAATTCGGAGGCCGGGCGATAAATGATTCGGGTCAACCTGCTCCCAGTCAAGGAACTCAAAGCCGCGATCAGTCGCCGGCGCGAATTGACCATCGGCGGCCTGGCGCTAGGGTTGACCGCGCTCATTTTAGTTAGCGTTTACTTCTACCAGTCTTACCGACTCTCGAATCTTGGCAATGAACTCGCTGGGCTACGCAAGGATGTCGAAACACTCAATGTTAAAGTTAAAGAAATTGGCGAGCTGCAAACCAAGATCAAAGATTTCTCAAGTAAACACAAGGTTATCGATGATCTGAATCAGAAAAAGATCGGCCCGGTGAAGGTTATGGAAAGCCTTTCTGCCGCAACGCCGCCGACCTTGTGGCTGACTGAGTTTAAGGAAACGAAGGGTAGTTCGGACATAAGGGGCTTGGCCCTCGACAATCAGACCGTTGCCGATTTTCTCAACACTCTTGCCAGAACCGGACAATTCAAAGATGTCGAATTGATCGAGGCGATTCAAGCAGACGAGAAAAGCGGACCATATAAGAAATTCGCAATCAGAGCAGGAGTATTGTACGGCGCTCCTGCCTCGGTAACGGACGCGAAGAACGTCGCCAAGGTTGCGCCGAAAGAAGGGAAATAAGGATTGAACCAGTTCCTTAACCAAATCCTGGAACGGCCAAAATGGCAGAAGATCGCGATCCTCTCACTCGTCGTGATTCTTCTCATTGCCGTGTACTATTCGGCGATTCACGAACCCAGGGCCACAGAAATTGCGAAACTAACGGAAGACATTGGTGTCGCGCGCAACGACAGAGACATGAAGCGGAACAAGGCGGCCAATCTGCCCAAACTCCAAACGGAGCTCAAGCAATTAGAGATTCGACTCAAGGAAGCCGTCGAGCAGCTCCCCAACAAGAAAGAAGTCGCGGAGCTTTTGCGCAGCATCTCGACCAAGGCTCAGGAATCGGGGCTCCAAATATTAATCTTTCGCCCTCGGGCCGAAAACTATCAGGACTTCTATGCGGAAATTCCCGTGGACATCACGGTGAAGGGAAGCTTTCAGAATGCCGTCAATTTTTTTGACGAGGTGGGGAAATCAAATCGGCTGATCAACATCGACAATATCGGGTTCAAAAACCCTACGATCACTGGCGATCGCGTGACGGTTGAAACCACGAGTGTCGCAACGGCTTTTCGTTTTTTGGATGAGCCGGAACGTAAGAAAATCGCCGAGCAGAAGGCCAAAGCGGCTAAAGACAAGAAGTAAGTTTCAAATGGAAAAAGTTTTTAAGCAAGTGCGGCTATCGTTAGCCTTTGCTTTCCTGGAAGTGTTCGCTTGGGAAACAACGATGGCGCAAGATTCTCCGCAACTTCCTTCGCAAAAGACCAAGGTTGCCGCTGAAAAGTTTAGCAAAGCTCCGGCAACAGTAGGCAAAGTATTGCAGGATATGACGGACGTGGCGAAAAGCAAGCTAAGGCCTGGGTTGGGTGGCAAAGCGGGACCCGAAGATAAGGCAATCGCCGGTGAATTAGACTCGAAAGGCAAGAAGGCCGAAGTCCCAGCGGGCGTGCACGTGGCTCCGCAAACTAACCGCGATCCCTTTCGGCCCATGAATCTACGAACCAAAACGCCGCCTAGAGCCCGGGAAAACTTGTCACCCTTGGAGCGTTTCGAACTGGGCCAGCTCAAAATCGTCGGAATCATCTGGGACCTCAAGGAACCACGAGCGCTGATCGAGGACACGGCGGGTTTAGGCTATATTGTGAAAGTCGGCACGCCGATTGGCAGCAACGATGGAACAGTGAAAGCCATAGGACGAAGCGAAGTGATCGTCGAAGAGTTCTACGAGGATTCTAGCGGCGCAAAGAGGAAGCGCGACGTGAGAATGAGGCTTCCTACGGAGTGATGAAAATGAGTAAAACAATGCAGAGGATTTGGGGTTGTCTCACAATGTCGGCGCTAAAACTCACCTACTCCACGACCCTTCTTGTTTTCGCCATGAGTCTCGTCGGCTGTGCCATAAACGCTGATAAAGAGCAACGGTCCGAACCGGCGCCGGCGAAGCAGGGTTCCGGACAGGCTGTCGGCACCGCTAAGACTGGTCCCGCTCAGTCGGCGAAAGAATCGAATGCTTCACGCCTCGGGTTAAATCTCCAAGAACTATCGGTCCGTGAAGAGCGCGGCCAGACGACATTACTGATAAAGTTTTCACAACCGGTGACGCAATACCGCCATTTCGTGCTGCCAAATCCTTCGCGAATCGTTCTGGATATTTTTGGAGAGACGAAACCGCGGGCGCAGGCCGAAAGCTTCCGCGTCGATACTCACTGGGTGGGGACCCTAAGACTGAGTTACGTTGAAGGCAGTCTCCGGTTAACCACCGATATCGCCACGGCAACCGTGCCGCTCTATACGATCACCCCTGACGAGGGCGGACTAAAGATAATTATCGGTTCTAGTGACGCCAATGCGACGGCCAAGAAAGATGTCACTCTGGTAAAAGCTGGGATGCGCGCCGATATTCGGCTGGCTGAAAAGTCATATCAAGGCGCGGCGCGCGCGTCAGCAGTAGACCAGGCGCCTGCCGATGAGAAGCAATATACCGGTCAAAAAATTTCATTGGAGTTCAAAGACGCGGACATCAAGAATGTCTTTCGCCTTCTGGCAGAGGTGAGCGGAAAAGACCTGGTGGTCACGGATGATGTCAACAGGAAAGTGACAATCCGGTTAATGAAAGTGCCATGGGATCAAGCGCTGGATTTGATCATCAACACAAATGCCTTGGATAAGGAGGAAGTAGGCAATGTCATTCGGATTTCGACTGCTGGGCGGCTCAAAGCCGACCGGGATCAGCTAGCCGCGAGTAAAAAAGCGGGGGAAAACTACGAAGACCTTCAAACCGCTTATATACCCGTGAACTACGCCCGAGTCGTGAAGGGCAAGGACGACCCGGGCACGGGTAAGGATTTGGTGGAAATGGCCAAAACTTTGTTAAGTTCGAGAGGAAAGATTGAAGCCGATCAGAGAACCAATACGTTGATTGTCCGAGATATCAAAAAAGTCGTTGAAGAAGTGCAGAGTCTCATCAGTCGACTCGACACCCGGACGGCACAGGTCCTGATCGAATCGAATCTCATCGAGACAACCCCGACCTTTTCCCGGGCTCTCGGTATTCAAATGGAAACCCTATTTAATAAAGGTCGTGTACGATCTAGCACAAGATTTAGGGCGGACCCCCCGTTCAACGACAGTAGCTTAACGTTTTTCGAGAACACTACTCCGATATTTACTCCGGCGTCCGGTTTCAGCTTCGCCTATATTGGCAACAGCGTTGCCGCACTTATATCAGCCGCCGAGGCCGAAGGGAACGTCAAAATAATTTCTCGCCCTTCAGTGGTAACATTGAACAATGTGGAATCTCAGATCGAGAGCGCCAATATCGTGAGGATCAAAACGGGCGCAGCAACGGTAGGAGAAGCGGGAACACTCCGAGAAATCAGAGCGGGGATTACGCTAAAAGTTACGCCGCAAGTCTCGGCTGATGGTTTTGTACTACTGAAAATCGAAGCGAAATCCAGCACCTTGGATTTTGGTCGCACAGTAGATGGCATTCCCCAGGAGAACACTCGCGAAGCGAAAGCCAACGTGTTGGTAAAAGACGGCGAGACGGTTGTTATCGGCGGGATCATGAAGGATACCAGCTCAAACTCGGATAGTGGAATTCCTTATCTCAAAGACATTCCAGTTTTCGGCTGGCTCTTTAAGAAGTCCTCCTGGCAAAAGGATTTCGAGGAACTGGTCGTTTTCATCACCCCGCGAATTCTTTCAGCCGGATCCGAAAACCTTCCGACGGCAGAACAGATGTGGCGCGATCAGCTGAGACAGACTGATGGAACCGCTCCCGTCACCACATCTCAGAAGCCCTAGCCCAGGTTTTCTGAGTAGAATAGCAAGCCTGCATGCATGGGGAGATGGCATGAATCACGCGTGGCAGTTAATGTTTTCATTGGCGTTTGCTTGGATTTTGTGGGAGCGTGTCGTGATTCTGCCTAACCAATCGGAACAATGGATCAACCAGACTTCATACACATCTCAACAACTCTGTATGAGAGACGCTTCACGGATAATAGACGAGCGTCGCAACGACTATCTGCGTCGTGGGTTGGGTGCGGCGTACATATTTAACGAAGGGGTGGGTGGGTTCTCCGTTGAGGATAGAGAGAAGCATGTCTTTATGTGTTACCCTTCTGATTTCGACCCGCGACCTAAACGGTGATACTAGGTTGAGCAAATGGGCGACAACCTACCTTTTTAGCCAACGCTTCTCAGCAGATCTTTATTTTCTTAATTGCCGTCCTATAACAGAATCATGAAATGAACTCTGGCCTGCCACGGTAGTTACATAGATCTTTCAGATCGATCTATGTAACGTTATTTCACTGCCGGGGAGTCCCACGGGACCTGTTTGACCATCGTTATCGACGCGGTGCCGGCCGGTTTTCCCATCGATGTTGCCAAAATCAACTATGACCTGCGGCGTTGCCAGCCAGCGCCCCCTACCTTGGATGATTGCTCTCACGCGATAGTGCTTAAGAGAACGGCCTCTCCGATCCGATACGCCTTGGCGATGTTTTTGCTCCGGTATCTATCTTGGTATATCTCTCGGTGCGAAATTGACTCAAATCTCTCTCTGTCCCTATGAGTTTACCTTTCAGAATGGCAAAAATTGTCATCCAGACCTCTGTGACGACAATTTACGCTTATCTGTTTTCAACCTATAACCCAGGGGCCGCGGAAAATCTTTTTTACTCTTACCGTAGTTAGCAAGCCTCTCTCCCGGCTGGCTGTCCTGGTATATTTCTTGCGGTGTTAAACGCGTAACAGGCGCCGTAGTTTATTCTGGGAGACGGCTGACATCACAAAAAGGTCAGGAGACAATTTGGCGTTGCAGGTCATTCTTATGTGTTGTTCTAAACTCTCAGGACGTTTTAGGGGCGATCAAGGATTCACGATGGCCGAGCTGATGGCGACGCTCGCTTTGTTTGCCATTGTGGCCGCCATCGCTGTGCCGAGTTTTCTATCGGCGCAGCCAGGGTTGCGGCTCAACGGCGGAGCCAGGGAGGTTTTGGGCAAGCTGATGTGGGCGCGCTCGAAGGCGGTGCAACAAAATAGCACTTACGCCGTGACGTTTCCGACCAATACCAGTTTGCAGATTTTCAACGACACCAACGGCAACGGCTCACTGGACGCCGGCGAGTGGAGTCAAACGATAGATATCCAAACGGACTATTCAGGAATTACTCTAAGCAAGAGCGGTTCGGACCCGACGTTTAACGGGCGCGGTACGGCGGCTGGCAGCACGACAATCACAATCAGCAACGGCGGTAGTTCGAAAACCGTCCCGGTGAGCTCTACCGGAAACGTAAAGATCAGTTAATCATGAAGCTGCAAAAAATAGAACCTCGGCGGATTTTTACGCCGCAATCGCAATGCGGGTTCACGCTCATTGAACTGCTCATCGCGATGTTGATTTTGACCATTGGGATGCTTGGAACCACGGCGCTCACGACGGGGATCATCCGCGGGAATTTCTACAGCAAGAACATCACGTCCGCAACGGCAATTGCGCAAACCACGCTGGAAGGAGCGCAGCGGGTAGGTTATGCCGGCGTGGACGCGTTTGTAGCTGACACCGTCACCAGCGTCCCTGCCAACCCATCCATGGGGGGAGTTACTTTTACACAGTCCGCCTCTGTGACAACCGCAAGTAACTTAAAGACGGTCTCAGTTACGGTCAATTGGAGTGAGATGAATAACGCGTCTCGTTCGGTGAATTTACAGACGATTCTGGCGCAGTAGGCAAATTGCAATGAAGCATTCGAAAAATCGAAATACCGGAGGATTTACCCTGATCGAATTGCTGGTCTCGATGGGCATCGGCATGGTGGTTCTGGCGGCTGTATCCACGACGTTTATGAGCCAGGCGAGGTTCTATAGCGCCCAGGAACAAGTCAACGAGATGGAGCAAAACGCCCGCGGTGCCCTGGACATCGTCACCCGGGAGCTCAAGATGGCGGGGTATAAGCCCAACGGTGGTAGCTTCAGCGGGGTTACCTATAGCACAACGCAATTATTAATTCAGACCGATCTCGATGCCAACGGCTCGATCAGCGCGAGCAGCAGCGCCTACGAGCAGATTACTTACACCTACGACAGCACAAATAAACAAATAAAGCGTGCCCTGGGCAGCGGCGTCGCCCAGGTCCTTGCCGACAACATCACGGCGTTTACTTTTAGTTATCTGGATTCGGCTGGGGCTGCGACAACCACGACCGCCAATATACGGCAGGTTTCCATCAGCATCACAGCCAGAACCGCCAAGCCGGACCCCAATTATACTGCCAACGGCGGCTATCGGACCTATCAAGTGACCGCGACCATCACGCCACTCAATCTCGCGCTTTAACCGGGAGGTTAATCGGACCATGCCTACGGATCAAAAGCAGAATTGCACGCTTACAAAAGTCGTCTCAAACCAAAAGGGTTTTGTCCTCATTGCCGCCCTGACCTTGCTAACGCTGCTCACCCTGTTAGGTACGACGGCTTATATTCTTTCTTCGACGGATATCAAGGTCGGTGGGAATTTTAGAGACAGCCAATTGGCCTTGCAGGTGGCGATGGCGGGGGCGCAGAAGGCCCGCGCGCAGTTGAACTCGGAATTATTTCCAGTCTCGGGTACCGTCGTTTCCTTAAGCGCAGAGCTGGCCGCCAAAAAAGGAGCCAATAACGTTCTTAACGGATACGCGTCAGGCACGGACGACGTCGCTCTAGCTAACGGTTCTTTGAACGGATCGTCCTATATAGCGTATCTGACCAACGATGCTCTGGATGCCAACGGCCAGTACTCGACCACCGACGCCAATAGCAAGGTCCTCATTACGTCGGTAGCGACCGGACCCAATAGCGCGAGCGCCAGAGTGGAAATGGTGGTGTATTCTCCCAGCGACCTGGCATCCAGTCCGGCGGCCGTTTACTCCAAAGGCGACGTAACTGGCAATGGCTCTTCTTTGACCGTAAGCGGTAATGACTCTTGCGGAGCTGGATCCGCACTCGCGCCGATCTATACGAAAGATCCGGCAAGAACGAATATGAATGGCAATCCAACTCTTTCGGGTAGTCCCTCCACCTCCCAGCATGGTTCGACAAATTTTGACATCGTGGATTACATCGCCAAGCTCAAAGGAGGCGCGACGACGACACTGACCGCTGACCAGAACGGCGCTACCTACGGTAGTTCGACGAACTACGTTACGGTGTATTCCGACACGAACAACCCGCCGAACAATCAGGGGCTGAAGCTGCAAAACATTACCGGTTATGGAATCTTGTTGGTCACGGGCGATCTCGAGTTGGGCGGCGGTTTTCAATGGAACGGGATCATCCTAGCCACGGGGTCAGTGACCCTAAACGGCGGCGGCGGTGGAATCAATATTCAAGGGCTGATTTTCACCGGAACCTCGACCCTGACCGATATCACCATCAATGGCGGCAACGTGATCGGTTACGACAGTTGCAAGGTCAAAAAAGCGCTCAGCGGCGGCGGGGCAAGAGTCGTCATCTGGAAGCAGGTCTATTAGCGACGCGCCTTGAGTGTTTCTTCGAGGGCGTCGCCCATTTCAAAGGTCCCGGTGAATTCGCGGATATAGTCGTTGGATTTTCCGCTCGCCTGGATTTTGCGTTTCAGGTTCATTAAGTCCGTAGAAAAATCTTGCAGTTCCGATGTCAGCATCCCTTCCAGTCCCTTAAACTTCTCCTTCAGGGCGTCGAATTCCTTGAATATCGGATCATCGGCCCGATTCCCCTCGCTTTTCTCCTGCGTGGAGACTGGGGGTTGCTGCTTCGGTTCAGGCCCGTCCTTGACGGAACTCGACTGTCGCTTTAATTCCGGCTCATAGATTATGACGGCCAACGGTGTCATCGGCTTATCGGAAGCTTCGATCTTCGTGACAAACGCCTTGTCGACGCCGAAGACGCCACCGTAGGTGTCAAAAAGTATCTGGCGGCCTTCCAGCCAGTAGCGCGACGTAACGAACTCATTGCCGTTCTTAAGTCTAATTACGTACGCGCCCATGGCGGTGTCGCCAAGGGGAACAAGGAAAAGTCCCAGCAATAGACCAGCGACGATCTTCAGCATTCGCGCTCTCCGATATTGTTCGCTATCTTAGCACCATTTTGCGATCTCGCCAAAGCCTGCTCGTATCAGACCCCCCTAGCCGACACCTTTAGAAAAGGGTAGAATTCCGCCCATGCTTCGTTACTTCACAGCGGGAGAGTCTCATGGTCCCTGCTTGACGATGATCATCGACGGGGCCCCGGCAGGTTTTGCTATCGAAGTCGGCAAGATCAACCATGACCTCTGGCGCCGCCAGCAGGGCTATGGCCGAGGCGGGCGCATGCTCATCGAAAAAGACGAGGTGCAGATCCGTTCCGGCATTCGCTGGGGAGAGACGCTCGGCTCACCGGTCGCTCTCGGCATCGAAAACCGCGATTGGAAAAACTGGACGAAAAAGATGTCGGCGGCGCCGCAAGACCGCGACGAAAAGATCGCGGTCACCAAGCCCCGTCCCGGCCACGCGGATTTGACCGGCGTGCTCAAATACGGCCGCTCGGATATTCGGGATATTCTAGAGCGCGCCAGCGCGCGCGACACGGTGTCGCGCACGGCGGTGGGTTCTTTTGCCAAGCAATTGCTGGCGCCATTCGGCATCCAGGTCATGGGCTACATTCGCTCCATCGGCAATGTCGCGGCCAGTTTGGACGGTCTTTCCTACGAGGAAACCTACGCCCGCGCCGAGGATTCGCCCGTGCGCACGGCCGATCCCGAGGCGGAAGAAAAAATGATCGCCTTGATCGAGGAATGCAAGAAAGAGGGCAATACACTGGGCGGGATCTTCGAGGTCGTGGTCTTGGGATTGCCTCCGGGGCTGGGCACGCATACCCAATGGGACCGCAAGCTCGATGGCCGCTTGGCCCAAGCGCTGATGAGCATTCAGGCGATCAAAGGCGTGGAGATCGGCCTCGGCTTCGAAATGGCGCGGCGGCGCGGTTCGCAGGTCCATGACGAAATCTTTTTCGACCCGAGCAAGATGGTTACCGAGGGGACGCCGCGCATCGTGCCGACGGGGTTTTACCGCGGCAGCAACAATTCCGGCGGCACCGAGGGCGGCATGACCAACGGCGCTCCTGTGGTCGTGCGGGTCGCCATGAAGCCGATTTCGACTCTGATGAGCCCGCTTCAGTCCGTCGATCTGCGCACCAAGCAGGCGGCCGACGCCTCGGTTGAACGCTCGGATGTCTGTGCCGCGCCAGCCGCGGCCGTCGTCGGCGAATCCGTGGTTGCCTTTGAGCTTGCCAATGCCTTTTTGGAGAAATTCGGCGGCGATTCGCTGCGCGAGATCACCCGCAACTACGAGAGCTACCTGGAGCAGATCAAGAATTACTAATCCGTTGCCAGCTATTCCAAAGCGAAATATCGCGCTTACCGGCTTCATGGCGGTGGGCAAAAGTGCCGTGGGACGGGCGCTGGCGAAAAGCCTCAAGCGGCGCTTCGTCGACCTGGATCGGGTGATCGAAAAGTCCGCAGGAATGAAAGTGAAGGACATCTTCAGCCGCGAAGGCGAAGCCTATTTTCGCCGTCTGGAAAAGCAAAAGCTTGCCGAGCTGCTCGACCAAGAGAACCAAATCATCGCCACCGGCGGCGGCGTGGTCATGGACGAGGACAATGTCAGATTATTGCGTGAGAAGAGTCTGCTCATTTGCCTCACGGCGTCGGCGGAGGTGCTGCTCAAGCGCGCCGGGACCGGCGCCAAGCGCCCGCTGTTAAAGGGCGGCGATCGCCGAGAGCGGATCGAGGAATTACTAAAGCAGCGCGACAAAAACTATGCCCAAGCCCATGCTGCCATCGACACCAGCGACTTGACCATCGGGGAAATTGTCGAGAAGATCATTGGGCTGGCGAGCGCGGGGCAGTGAGATCATGGAGACATTGACGGTCAATCTGGGCGACCGCTCCTATCCGATCCACATCGGGGACGGTATTCTGTCGCGCGCCGGGGAATTTCTCACGCAGGTCGGCTTGCACGGCAAGATCGCGATCGTGACCAACCCCACGGTGGCGCAGCTCTACCTGGATCAGGCGAATGACGCATTGACCCGAGCGGGGTTTGCCGTGACGCCGATCTTGCTTCCGGATGGGGAAGAGCACAAGGATCTCAAATCGCTGTCGGTGATCTATGACCGGCTGATCGGCGATCGCTTCGAGCGCAGGTCCATCATCCTCGCGCTCGGCGGCGGAGTCATCGGTGATCTGGCGGGCTTCGCCGCGGCCACGTATCTGCGCGGCGTTCCCTATGTCCAGGTGCCGACGACCTTGCTCGCCCAGGTGGACTCAAGCGTCGGCGGCAAGACCGGGGTCAATCATCACGATGGCAAGAATCTGATCGGCGCCTTCTATCAGCCCAAGTTGGTGCTGATCGACATCGCGGTGCTGAGGACTCTGCCGCGCCGGGAGCTGGTTGCCGGTCTCGCCGAAGTGATCAAGTATGGGATCATCGACGATCCGGCGCTGGTTGGCCTGCTGGAAAAGGAAACGCAAAAGATCGTCGGTCTGGACCGGGAACTTTTGGCTCGAATCATCGCGACCTCCTGCGCGATCAAGGCCAGGGTGGTCGAAAAAGACGAGCGCGAGGACGACTACCGGGCCGTGCTCAACTTCGGCCATACCGTCGGCCATGCATTGGAAGCGGTCACCGGCTATACCCGCTTCCTTCACGGCGAAGCGGTGGGAGTCGGGATGGTAAAAGCCGCGGCGATGTCGATGCAGCAAGGCTTTTGTGACGAAAAAGATTTCGCTCGCATCCAAAAACTGGTGGAAAAGGCGGGTCTGCCGTCGGACATCCCCGGGGACGTGCGGATGCAGGACTTGGTTCAATGCCTGGAGGTGGACAAAAAGTCGGGCGGCGGAAAGATCAAGTTCGTCATGTGCGCCGGTATCGGTAAGACTCGCTTTCAGTGGCTTACGCCGGAAGAGATTCTTGGCGCCCTGGGGACTTCGCGAGCTTGATGAACAATCGATCGAGGGAGCATTGATGGCAAAGAAACGAGTATTGGTGCTGAACGGTCCTAACTTAAACCTGCTTGGCAAACGGCAGCCGGATATTTACGGTCGGCTGACCTTGGAGCAGATCAACAAAAAGGTCAAAGCCTTGGCCGAGGAGTTGGGCGTGGAGGTCGACTGCCGTCAATCGAATAGCGAGGGGGAGTTGGTCACCTGGATTCAAGAAGCGCCGGGACGTTATAACGCGATTGTCATCAACCCGGCGGCCTATACGCACTCCAGCGTGGCGCTAAGAGATGCCATCACCGCGGCGGGGCTTCCCACCGTCGAAGTGCATATCTCGAACATCTATAAGCGTGAAGAGTTTCGCAAGCATTCCTATATTGCCGGAGCGGCGGTGGGCCAGATCACGGGATTCGGTGTGCAGAGTTATCTCTTGGGCCTCAGGGCGGCGGCGGAACAATTATAACGTGACCGAATAGTGGTCCTTAAGGGGTTGCCGTCGGGATATTCTTGCTTTTCATTTCTTGAACTAGATTGTCCCGTTCTTTTTGCAGAGCATTGATCTGGCTACGCAGGTCACTGAGTTCTTTTTCCTTGGGCGTATAAACCGGGGCCTCGTACCCTCGCATCGGCGGAGTCCCGGCCGCCCCTCCCCCTCCGGGTACTTTCTGAGAATCGCGTATTCTCGACCCAAGATCGGCAACCCATCCGCTAAAGCCTTCCTTGCTGACGTTCGACGCGGTTCCGCCACCTTGTGTGGCGTCTAAATACTGCCGCTTTGCGGTTTCTAGTTTCTGCGTAACTTCGGCGAGTCTCTGTTGATATTCCTTCCTTTCGTCGTCATTGACGGCTGGCTCTGTTTCTCCTGGACTTGACGGTTGCGCTGCGCCCCGCGCCGGCAGCGGGGCTGGTTCTTGTGCGGGAGCTGAACTTGGAGGCGCGGACACTTCCAAGTCAGAGATACTGAGCCCCCGTTGTTCGCTATGGTCCGCCTTCAAAATAGTTTGAATCTGATCCTTGGGTATACCGAATTCGCCGCCCAGACCGTGAACTTTGATCGTGGAACCTTCCTCGCGGTAGCTCTGAACAGTGATGCGCCGGCCGTTTTTCAGCACCAAGGTATAATCCGCGAAAGCCGTCAGCACCGAAACGGAAATCGATACGATGGCTATCGAGAGGATCACTCGGGTTCGCATGGGTGAAAGTATAACACACTACGGTCTCGCGAAAAAATCGGCCCGCAGGATGTCCATGGGTATCGTTTACACCCCTTGCCGATAATGTTAGCGTTAATGCCTCTGAGGTGCCACCATGAACCCATCGTTATTTCGGTTCGTCAAGCTGTGGCTGGTTTTATTCCTCGTGCTCTTGGGGCCAAAGCCGGTCCGGCCGGCCGAGCCTAGAGTTCAGATTCTTTCTCCAACAAGCGATGCCCGTATTACCCAGGATCAGAGCACGATCTTAGTCAGCGGCAAAGTCGCCAGCCAATCCGCTCGTTCTTCCAACGTCGACATCATGCTGGTTTTGGATACGTCTGGCAGCACGAAGGACTACTCTGGGGCTGATTTTGCTGAACTCTCCGACTTGCCCCCCAATTACCTTCATCTACCAGCGCAATCGAGCCCTCAGTTCAGCGTCTCGCTCGGAGGCAGAGTAGTTGTCGGCCAACCGAGATATGAGCAGCCCCCACCGATCAACTTGCGTAACTCCATCTTAGCTGCCGAAGTCGTGGCATCTCGACGGTTACTAACCCAGCTCGATCCGAAAACGACACGCGTCGGGGTCATCACTTTCAGTAAGGACGCACGATTGGATCAGCCGTTAACGCACGACTTCGACGAAGTGCACCGCCTGCTAGTTTCGATCTACAAAGCGGGGCCGAACGGCGGCACGAACATGGTTGAGGGAATTCGACTCGGGATTAAGGAATTGCATGGTCTCGGCGCGAGCGCAAAGAGAACTGATGCGATAAAAGCAATGATCCTACTAACTGACGGCGCCCCATCGTTGCCGCTTGGAGATGGTTTGCGAGTCAATTCGGCGGATGTCGCATTAGTGATCAATGGGGCCCGATTGGCTGGTAAATCAGGTATTAAAGTTCATGTATTTGGTCTTGGAGAGCAAGCGTTAGTGCATCCCGAGGCGGCTGTGGGTATAGCGATGGAAAGCGGAGGCACCTACACTCCTGTACATAGGCCAGCAGACGTATTGGCTCTGGTTGAGAACATTTCAGTCGTCGGCGTGGAATATATCCAGATAATAAACCAAACCACCGGCCAGAAAGCGACTAACCTTCGCTTAGCAGCGGACGGGTTCTTTTCGTCCGCCGTTCCGGTCGTTGAAGGGCGCAACCAGATCGATGTCTTCGCGCGCGCCAGCGACGGCACTACGGGACGCGATACGGTTACGATTTACTACCAGTCCGGAACACAGAAGTCTTTGGACTTAAAAGTGTTCCTGGAGAAGGAAAGAAAGCTCAAGTTGGAGGTCGAACGGCTGGGGAGAAGCCAAGCGGAAATTCAACGGGACGTGGAACGGAGCCGGGAAGACAGCCTCAGGCGCCCTTCCCAACTACCGCCGCCGGCCGAAGGCCCGCCGCGATAGGTCGCCCTTGGCGACTTCAGGTCTAAAGTTCAAACCGTTCAAGCTGTTCAAAACGATCAAGCCCCCTCCTTACTCCTCCCCCGCGACGCGGGGGAGGAAAGAGAAAAGAGGTGGAGGCGCGGCAAGACGCCAAGCGCGCGAGGTAAGTCTACCGTTTTGCTCTTTCGGCCTCGGCGGCGATGGCAATTTCCGAGGCGCCGGCGCGCTTGATGATCGACATCACCTTCACGGTATCCCCGAGCAGGACGTCCTTGTCGCCGCGCAGTATGACGACCTTATTCGTATTCGCGTTGAGCACGTCTTTGAGAGCCGCTTCCAGGCCCTCCTCGCTGACTTTTTTCTGATTGACGTAAATCTCGTGTTTCGGTGACAGCGTCACCGTAGTTCCTCGGCTCTCGGATTGCGTGGCGACGGCTTTCGGCAGATTCACTTTGCCGCCCGATTCGATCATCGCCGAGCTGGTGATCATGAAAATGATCAGCAACACTAGAAATATGTCGGTGAGCGGCGTGATGTTGATCTCCGCCATGATGTCGGAGTTCTCGCCGTTGCCGCCGAGCGGAGTCATCGCCATGTTAACATACCTCACGTACTGATGTTCTGAAGGATCTTACCGACCTGAATTCGAAAAAGTGCGTTCAGGGACGATAATCGTGTCTGAAAATAGTTGTAGAAAATTACCGCGATGATCGCCACGGCCAACCCGAGGGCGGTCGCGACCAGCGCCTCGGATATGCCCGCCGCGACGACGGCGAAGCCGCCGGTGCCGGCGATCGCCATGCTTTCGAAGGATTTGATGATACCGACCACGGTGCCAAGTAGGCCGATGAAGGGCGCGCTGCTGGCGACCGTGCCGAGGATCCACAGGTGTTTTCTCAGCTTCTGGGTCTCTTCGAACATCGCCTCTGCGGCGAAATTGTTGGTCACCTCGAGCCGCTGGCCGGCTTCCCGGTCGAGAATATTCAAAAATATCCGGCCTGCCGGTGAGTGAGAATTCTGCTTGCAGATGGCGATGGCGAGGTCGCGTTGGCCTTTCTTGATCGGGTCCATGATCGACTCCGTGATTCTCAAAGTGACGGAGGCGATGCTGCGCAGAGACCAAAGACGCTCAAAAACGACGGCGACGCTGATAATGGACATTAGAATCAACGGATAGGTGGCGATGGCTCCCTTGTGAATGATGTCGATTAGATTCAGGCCCTGCTGCTCCATGGTCACGTCCTTCCAGAGGTTCTGATGAAGATGACCTAAATTTGAAAATTATTCAATGAAACCATCCGGCACGCACGGAAAAGGTGTAAATGTTCAGCTGCGCAGCCGAATGGTAACCTCGAAGCGAATAATCAGCGGTTCGTTGGCGAGTTGATCTTTCAAACTTTCCGGAATCGGTGGGAAGGGAGAGGCTCTTTTCATCGCTTCTATAGCGCTGGCATTCAATCGTGAATCCGATGATTCGACCACATCAGCCAGCATCAGTTTACCCGCTCGATCAAGAGTAAAGCGCACTCTGAGATTATGGAGCCCAGTCACGTTATCGGGATACTTCCAAACCGCATACACGCGCCTCTCTAGCTCTTTGAAGTATTTCTCTTTATCTGCGGTCGAGATTCCTTTCAGGCCCGTGGCGCTACCTCCACCGGTCCCGGTCCCCGTGCCGCCGCCGGCTAAACCGGTTCCGCTCTTGCTTCCGCCCGGCACGCCGTAGGGTCCGATGCCGCTTCCCGTGCCTTTGAGCGCGCCGGGTATTTGCGCGCCTTCTTTTAACGCCTTGATTCCCGGCCCGTCGCCAATGCCCTTGAGCGCGGCAAGACTTATCTGGTTCATTTCGTTATCAGCCGTCGCGCTGCCTGGGAGTTGGGTTGGCGCTTCTCTGGTGGGCAGCCGAACCAAGGAGTCCGGCGAGGTCTCCTTAGTGTTGACGGTAGGCTGGCGCGTGTCGGCAGCCAAGACTCGCGGCGCCGGAAGAACGACGGGCTTGGGCGGCGGCTCAGCTTCAACATTATTTTGGCTTGGCGTCACGCTTTCGACAGCGCCGCTCTCGAGCTTCCCGGTTTGTTGTGCCGGCGGGATCGGCGTGCCTAGTTTTGGTTGAGACCTCGGTCCGCCGGGCCCGCTGCCTGGACCGATGCTTTTGTTGGGTGAGTTGCCCTCCCTCACCTCCATGAGTTGAACTGAAATCGGCGTGGTGTCCGGCTTGACGATCGAGAACGTCGTCGCCCGAAAGACGAGCAAAAAAAGCAACGCGTGAAAAAGCAGGGATGGGAAAAGAAACGGGCTGCGAAAAAGGGAAAGCAGCCCCAAATCTCCCATGTCGCTTAGTCTATCCGGAGTCATAACAACCAGCGGCTGGCGGAATTTATTTAAGCTCAGCGGTTGAAACGGGAATCTGATCCGATTTGGAAAGAAGCTCGAGTCCAACCGCGCTAACATCGCGCCGCACCAGCCGGCCGTTCTCGTAATAGGTCCATAGATCGACTGAGCCATCACCGTTGAGGTCGCGTTCCTCTTTGGTGACGGTTTCGCCCTCTTTCATCGTATCGTAATAGACCCAAAGGTCCGGCCTGCCGTGGCCGTTGATGTCCTTCTCGACCCTCGCCAGGCGCCCGCCCTCGTAGATGGCGCGGTAGTTAATACGTCCTTGGCCGGTATCGTCGTGCTCTTCTCGGGCTAACTTATCACCGTCATAATAAAAAACGGTATTCGGTCGTCCTTGACCCTTGGTGTCGACATCCCGGCGAACCAGCTTCCCGTCTTTAAAATAGCTCCATGTGTCGACTCTGCCGTCGCCGTTGGTCGCTTCTTCTTGCCGAATAATCTCCCCGGGATTCTGCGGGTTATAGTAAATCCAGAGATCCGGTATTCCATCGCCGTTTGTATCTCTCACGTCTACGTTCTTGAAAGGCGAGGACGGGGGCGTCGGGGCCACTGGTTTATTAAGGGAAGCGAGAGAGGGATTTCCCCTCGGTTGACTTACTGGAGGGTTACTCGGCGAAATTCGAGGCTGGGTTTGGCCTACGGGCGCTGGCGGCTGCGGCGCGGGTGGTGTTCCTGTCGTCAAAACATTAGCGAGTTGTGCCTCAAGTGCGCGTTGTCGTTCCAACTCTTGCTCGAGGGCAGCTTCGAGTTCCTGATCTTTCTTGGCTTCCGTTAGATACTGAGCCTGCGCAAGAGCATTTTCCTTTGCAATCTGCTCATCTGCCGTTGCCCAACCGTACAAAAAACCCAACGCTCCCATTCCCGGCCCGGATAAAGCACCGAAAGGTCCCCCCAAAAGTCCACCCAAATAAGCTGCCTTACTCGCACTGTCAGCCGCGTTGGCCCAACGTCGCTCTTTGTCTATCTGAGCTTGCGATGGATTATTAGATAGGCCCGGACTGGGAATGCTTGCAGGTGGTCGGCTCGAAATGTTGGAGGGGTACGGATATGTTCCCGGCGGATACTGGACCGGCACAGGATCGCACCCGGCCTGTGCCAGCAACAAAACCATAAGGGCGAAACCCGAGCGTTTCATCATATCGAACCCAACGTAAATTCTACTTTATTTCCACGCCCAACGGCAACCCTCACTGCCCCGCGAGAACCCTAGAGTCACCAGCCGATGAGGCCGTAAGACCTGTCATGTTTCGCAACTCCTCATCAACCGAGACGAAGGAAGCGGCTGCGGTCGGTGGTTCTCCGTCCGCAACCTGCTCCTGGGCTGTGACTTGGCCGCTTTTGAAAACATAACGAGCGGTAATTTTACCGCGAAAGGCCTGGTCTTCCAACTGCTCAATCTGCTCGCCATTCTGGAAGTTGACCCAAACGTCGACCATTCGATCGCTGTTGGTGTCCGCCTCTTGTCGGACGATCTGGCCCTTTTCGTAAATAATTCTTAAGTCGAAGATACCGTTCCCGTCGGTATCGCGCTCTTCGCGAACAAGTTCATTGTCTTTAAAGTAGTAGACCGTATCCCATTTGTCGGCGCCCTTGGTGTCTCGAATGCGCTTAACGATCTTTCCCTGGGAAAAAATCTCGATCATGTCCGTCCGGTCGCGCCCCGCGCTATCCTCTTCGCGACGAACCACATCGGCACCCTGAAAGTAAACGACTCTGCCTTTCTTTCCGTTGCCGTGAATATCCTCTTCCTGTTTGACGAGTTTTCCATCCTGGTAGTATCCCCAAAGATCAATCATACCCGAGAATTTGCGGTCGAGATCCCTTCTAACAAGCTGGCCGTTTTCATAATATGCGTAACTGTCCGGCTTGCCGTCGCCGTTGGTGTCTTCGTCGACGCGGCTGATCTTGCCGTCGTGAAAAAAAACGGTGCGGTCCGTTTTTCCGGCAAGCTTGGTATTTTCCTCGCTGCGGACAACCTGGCCGTTTTGATAATAGAGCCAAACCGTCGGTTTGCCCGAGCGGTTTGGGTCCTGACCCTTGCACTCGATCTCCCCCCGCTCGTCGAAGAAAAGCCAGCTGTCGATCAGCCCGTCATTCTTGCTGGCGATCTCTTGCCGAACCAGTTTGCCGGCTTCGTAATAGGCGAAGGAATCCGGCTTGCCGTCAAAATTGCTATCTTGCTCGACGCGCTCGATCTGGCCCTGGGCGTTATAGTAGGTCCACCGATCCATTTTGCCGTCGCCGTTGGTGTCGCGCTCCTGGCGCACGACGTTGCCGCGTTCGTCATAGTAAAAGCTGGCCACCGGCTGCTGGCTATCGGCTGGATAGGGAAGAAACGCGAACGGCAAGAGAATTGAAAGCAGGAAACGGCTCTTTTTGACAAAATACGCCATCGCTGGCCTCGCGACTTTCGCCGTGCCGAGAACAACTTACCACAAGCGAGCACGCTACGCCTGGGGGTATGCGATGTCAATGCGTCGGTGGGCAACGCGCGTTCGGTCCGGCCGGAGAACGGGGATAGACAATCCTTGTCGCCGGGATGTTCCCCGCTGTAACTCCTATCCCATGCATGAGTGGTCTTGCAAATAGACCGGTCTCAGGTAATCCTGTCGGCAAGAATCATTTTCTAGAAATTCCCTGGAGTTACCCAATCGAGCACCTGACAACCCTGCCGCCGGACTCTTTGTCTTCCTCGCGATCGGACCGCCGCAGTGCCTTGGCCCTTGGCCTAATATGCCTCGTGCTTTTTTTCGCCAATCTCGGTGGAGCAGCTCTATTCGAGCCGGATGAAACCCGCAACGCCGAAAAAGCTCGCGAGATTCTTGTGCTCAACGATTGGGTAACGCCCCACGAGAATTTCGTGCCGGTGTTGGATAAACCCATGTTCTTCTACTGGCTCGTCGCGCTCTCGTTCAAGCTCTTTGGTGTCTCGGAATGGGCCGCGCGACTGCCGTCGGCGTTGGCGGCGCTGGGCTGTCTGTGGCTGGTTTTTCGCTTCGCCGCTAGGGGGGGGGGGCGGGG
>ORMF012081416.1_pt1 | contig 22301 bp, 16 predicted proteins | sample 1779871 | NCBI WGS metagenome assembly ORMF01 (sample SAMEA104232316, study PRJEB22302) | groundwater metagenome | biome: forest; feature: aquifer; material: groundwater | place: USA | collected 2011-08-07 | depth 5.4 m | reverse complement strand
TGAACCTGCGCAATCCACCCTTGAGCGACCTGCGAGTCCGCAAGGCGATAAGCCTGAGCCTTGACCGTCAGGCAGCCGTCAAAGTCATCGGAGAGGGCGCGGGCATTGTCGGTACGTACTTTCCCTTCTCCGATTGGGGCATTCCCCGCGAGGAACTGCTGAAGATGCCGGGGTTCCGCCAGCCCAAAGACCAGGACATCGCGGACGCCAAGAAGCTGCTTGCCGAGGCGGGCTATCCCAACGGGTTCAACATGACCATTCTGTCGCGCGGCAACCAGGTGACCAAGACCGGGGCCATTTTCATGACGGACCAGCTCTCCAAGATCGGCGTCACGGCTAATGTGCAAGTGATGGAGGACGCGGTCTTCTGGGACAACGGGCGCAAGGCCCAGCATCAGGCCATGGTCTATCCGCCCGCCACGCTTACCGCCGACCCTCACGCCATAGGACGCTTCTTCATCAAAGGGTCATCCCTGAACTTCTCCGGCAACGATGGTGACGCTAAGATAAACGAGCTGTGGGACAGGCAGTCGCGCACGGTGGACCCGGCAGCGCGCCAGGCCATCATCATCGAGGTTGAGCGGTACCTCCTGAACGAGTCCCTGCCCGCCATACCCATCGCATGGCCGAGCAACTTTATTGCTATTTCGCCCCAGGAGCGCGGGTTCGCGCCGGGGGTGACGGACTACTCCAACAACCGCCATCAGGACACCTGGCTGGCGCAGTAGGACACAAGACACATGCAAAGCTACATCGCACGGCGACTCCTAATGCTGCTCCCCGTGCTTATCGGAGTATCGCTTGCCATCTTCCTGATCATGCGGGTGTTGCCCGGCGACCCCGCGCTGGTTATTCTGACCGCGGGCGGACAGGGCAGTTTTGACGAGCAGGCGCTAAGCGATCTCCGCGCCAAACTGGGGACGGACAGGCCGCTTCATATCCAGTACGTGGACTGGATATGGGGCATGCTCAAGCTGGACGTGGGCAACTCGCTGGTGACCAACCGGCCCGTCTTCTCGGACATCGGCGCTCGCGTTCCGCCCACGGCTGAGCTGGCACTCCTGTCCTTAATTATTTCAATGGTCATTGCCTTGCCTATCGGCATTATCTCGGCGGCGCGGCAGGACACGTGGATGGACTATGTGTTTCGCGTAGTGTCCGTGGGCGGCCTGTCCATGCCCATCTTCTGGACGGGGACCCTGGTGGTGCTTTTCCTGGTGCTGCTCTTCCGCTGGATGCCTCCTCTGACGTACACCAGTATTTTTCTGGACCCGGCGCAGAATCTGTCGCAGTTCATCTGGCCATCCATGGTGATGGGCTACTATCTGTCCGCAGTGGTCAGCAGAATGACGCGGTCACAGATGCTGGAGGTGCTGCGGCAAGACTATGTGCGCACAGCGTGGGCCAAGGGGCTGAGCGAGCGGCTGGTCCTGTACCGCCACGCCCTCAAGAACGCCATTCTGCCGGTCATCACCCTGTCCGGCGTCCAGTTTGGGCAGCTCATGGGCGGCACGGTCCTTCTGGAGACGATCTTCGTCCTGCCAGGAATGGGCAGCCATCTGGTCAGCTCCATTCTGGTGAGAGACTACCCGGTGGTCCAGACCATCATCCTGATTATCGCCCTGGTGTTCGTTCTCCTGAACCTTCTGGTGGACATCATCTACGCCTGGCTGGATCCCCGCATTCGCTACACTTAGGAGCAACGCGACGTGAGCACACAAGACGCTATTCAGATCCTTTCGCTGGAGAGCGTCCGGCGGAAACCCGGCTTCCTCGGTACCGTATGGCAGTTCAGTCGGAGCAAGCCGATGGGAGCCATCGGCGGCGTCATCATCATTGGCATGATTCTATCCGCCATCTTCGCGGGGGTCATATCGCCGTACGATCCCTACCGCATGTACGTGTCCGACCTCTTCGCACCGCCTGGGACAAAATACTGGTTCGGCACGGACAACTTCGGGCGTGACATCTTCAGCCGCATCGTCTGGGGGTCGCGCATTTCGCTCGCCGTGGGCGTTGTCTCCGTGGCCGTGGGAGCTACCGGAGGCGCCATGCTGGGCCTGGTCAGCGGCTTCCTCGGCGGCAAGTTCGACGCCATCAGCCAGCGTCTGGTTGACATCATGATGGCGTTCCCCGTCCTCATCCTGGCGTTGACGGTGGTGGCCGCTCTGGGGCCCAGCATCCAGAACGTCATCATCGCCATCGCTCTGGTCATGGTGCCGCCCGGCAATCGCGTGGTGCGCTCGGCTTCGCTCGCGGTCAGGGAGATGCAGTACGTGGACGCCGCCCGCGCCATTGGCTCGCGGAACTTTCGCATCTTGTTCGTGCACATCCTGCCGAACTGCCTGGCGCCCTACATCATTGTTGCGACTGTCAACCTGGGGTGGGCCATCGTGGTGGAGGCAAGCCTGAGCTTCCTGGGCCTGGGCACACCGCCGCCGCAGCCGTCCTGGGGCGCCATGCTCTCCGCCGAAGGGCGTTCCTATTTGGAAAAGGCACCCTGGATCGGCATTTTCCCAGGCGTCGCCATCAGCCTGGCGGTCTTTGGATTCAACATCCTGGGGGACGCCCTTCGGGACGTGTGGGACCCGCGTCTGCGCCGCTAGGACTCACTCATCCCTGGCCCATCACGAAGCAAAGCCTCGCCGGGATACGTTTGTTTCTTGAGCGTAAGGACGTCCCGACATGCCGTTCGGACATGGTCAGGGAAAGACAAGCGCGACCGAGACGCGGCGAATGACCGGTATGGAGCCTCGGGACGGCGCGACGCTTGTGAGGCCTAGGACGTTACCGCTTTCGGACCGGAGAGCGCGTCGCCCCTGAGGCGAGCGACGACGGACAGCCAGTTACGCTGGACGTACGGGTTGTTGTCCTCGTCCCTCTGGCCGTGCTCCTCAATCGCGAGGCGCACGGCATCACGCAAGGCCCTCGCGGCCGCTTCCGGGTTATAGCCATGGAGAGCGCCAGCCGCGTATTGACCGAAGCTGCTGATATGCTCCCATGCCTCCTGGTACAGCCGGGCCGCGACCTGCTCCACGTGCTCCACGGAGAAGCCCACCTTCTGCAACAATTCCTCGTAATGAGAAATGGGTTGGAAGCTGCTTGACTCCGCCCGTCCCTGGCGCTCCTCCCTGCGGATTCCGATGGACTGGAGGTGGGCGACTGCCTTTCTCACCTGCGACCGATAGAAAGGGACAGTCTCGGGCGGGCGTGATTCCGCGTAGAACGCGGAGCTGAAACAGAACCAGCCGTCCTTCTTCAGTACGCGCTTGATGGCAAGCAAAGCCACTTCCTGGCTCGCGGGGTCCAGATAGTGGATGCCGTTCCCCCATACCGCCGCGTCCACGCTCGCCTCCGGCAAATCCATCTGTTCGACCAGCGAATGATGGAACTCCAGGTTGGAGACAATGGGCGCCAGCCGCACGTGCGCCTGGGCTAGTGCCTCCGCGCTCGCGTCGAGACAGATGAAGGCGGGCTGCTCCTCCTGGCTGACCACATACTTATGGAACAACTCAACTATCGTGCCGACACCGGTAGCTATGTCCAGCACGCGCTCCAACTTCCTGACACCCTTCTGGGCCATCACTTCTCCCCATCTCCGGACGATGATTGCGTTGACAGTCAGATACTCCGGTGTCTGGGCAAATGGTTCGAACGTGTACGCGACCGGTTGGTCTGTCATAGTGTCTCCTTCAACTGTCTGCGCACTCGGCAGGCCCAGCACGCCGCCGAGTCTGACCGCGGGACACGCTTAGCCTGAATAGCCTCTGAAAGCAAGGCACGAGTTATGCCCGCCGAACCCGAATGAGTTAGACAACACGACTCCCGCGGCTATTTGACGCGCCTGCCACGGGATGTAGTCCAAGTCGCACTCCGGATCAGGTGTATCGTAGTTGATCGTTGGAGGCGCCCAGCCGGTTTCCACGGCTTTCACGCAGACGACAGCTTCCAGTGCGCCCGCCGCGCCCGCCAGATGTCCCGTCATGGACTTTGTCGAACTGACCGGCACGCGAAGGGCCGCCTCTCCCAGTACCTTCTTTAACACCAGGGTCTCCACCTTATCGTTGAGGGGTGTGGACGTCCCATGCGCGTTGATATACGTGACGTCGGTTGACGCGGCTCCCGCGTCCCGCAGGGCGTTCAGCATTGCTTTCGTCGCGCCGCGCCCCTCAGGCTCCGGCGCCGTGATGTGATAGCCGTCGGAGGCCGCTCCGTACCCGGCCAGCTCCGCGAGCACACGCGCGCCGCGGGCTTGAGCAAAGGCCTCGTCCTCCAGAATCAGGACGGCGGCGCCTTCGGAGAGCACGAACCCATCTCGATTTCGGTCGAAGGGACGCGATGCCTTTTCCGGCGCGTCGTTGAAGTGGGAGGACAGCGCCTGCGCCTGTTCGAACGAGGCGACGCAGATGGGGACGATACTGGCCTCGCTTCCGCCCGCGACCACGGCTTTCGCCCGACCGGAGCGGATCATGTCCAGAGCGACGCCCAGCGCGTCCGCCGACGAGGCGCACGCCGAGGTAATGGAGAAGCTCGGGCCCCAGCAGCCCAGCCTGATGGACACAATGCCCGCGGCTGCGTTGGGCATGAACGCGGGGACGGTGAAGGGGCTGATCCTTCCCGCCCCTCTTTCCTTCAACGTGTACGCCTGCTGAATCAGGGTGGCGATCCCGCCACCGCTCCCGGCGATGATGGCACCAACATCGTTCCGCGTGTCCCCTTCCAGCTTCAGGCCGGACTGCGCTACTGCTTCCATCGCCGCCACCAGAGCGAACTGGCTAAAGCGGTCCAGTCGCCGCGCCTCTTTCCTGTCTATCCGGTCCTCCGGGTTGAAGCCCTTGACCTCCCCGGCGATACGGGTCTGAATCCCTGTCTCCGCCGGGTTAAAAGACTGAATTCGCGCAATGCCGCTCTTCCCCGCCATGAGAGCCTTCCACGTCTGCTCGACGTTCAGGCCCAGCGGGTTTACAGTCCCCATGCCCGTTATGACAACTTTATGTCCCATCTCTCAGTCAGAGCCCTCACACTGCAATCTGATGTCCTAGTGTAGTGCTTTCGAAATATCGTTACCCGCGAGACTCTGTAACGCTGATTGCCCCTGCATGATTCCCGTCTTTCACCCAGGGAACCATCCCCTTCAGCAGGGTGCTGAAAAACCCGTTCGACCATCCCCCTGACCCCATTCCTGGACAGGAAGGGGGGGAGTATTGTATCTGAGGGACACCCTCAGACTCCCGGCAAAGGGGCTTCGCCCCTCTGTGCTCCCCCTTTTTCATCAGCCTGCTAAAGCTTCACCAGGCCGCAGTCCACGTTGATGGTCTGTCCTGTCACGGCCCACGCCTTGTCCGAGGCCACGAAGGCGACCACGCTGGCCACGGCCTCGGGCGTCGCAAAGCGATGGAGGGCGGCGTGTCCTTCGACGTACTCCCGCGCATATGTGCTGGCGTCTTCCGTCAGGTCCGTCTCCAGGAATCCGGGACTGACCGTGTTCACCGTAATGCCGCGCTTGCCATATTCCTGGGCCAGGGACCGCGTCAGCCCCTCCAGCGCAGCCTTGGCCGCCGAATAGTTGGCCTGCCCGCTGAGCCCGATGCGGGAGGCGACGCTTCCAATGTTGATGACCCGGCCCCAGGACTGCTTGAGCATCATCTTGAGGGCGAGCTGAGTGAGCCGGAACGGAGCCGTGACATCCAACTCCAGGACGCGGTCCCACGCATCGCCCATCTGGACGGCGAGGCCGTCTTTCCTCGTGCCCGCGTTGTTGACCAGGATATCGAGACGTCCCAGCCGCCGTGATGTCTCCGCGATCAGCCGGGCCCGGTCCTCCCTGGAGGTGATATCCGCCTGCACGAAGAACGGTTTACGCCCGCTTTTACTCTCGACGGCAGCGGCGACGGACTGAGCCGCCTCGGCGTTCTCGCGGTAGCAGTAGGCGACGTCAGCGCCCGCCGCCGCAAGCTCCAGAACGATGGCCCGTCCAAGTCCCCGACTCCCGCCGGTGACCAGGGCCGCCTTTCCACTCAGGTCGCACAATGCCCTGCTCCCTAACCACGCAAGCCTATATCAGCGACGGAGGACACACTCCGTATTATTGCGGCGCCTGAAATCGTCACCGCGCGCCGCCGTCTTTTCAAACCTAATACATAATTATACTACGCCAGCCCCCTTGTGTGACAGCGCCGCCTTTCGCTTCCGCCACAGGCTGCGCATGGGAGCGACGCCGCTCCAGCGCAAACGGATATAGCTGGACGCCTTCAACAGGGACACCTATAATGGACATCACCATGAGAGTGTCCATTTTCCTCTTTGCCGCATTCCGGGAAAAAGCGGGCAGCGGGCGCCTTCAGATGGAGTTGCCCGAGGGCGCCACCGCAGGCGATGCGCTCCGCCGCGTGGCAAAGGACGTGCCGCAGCTCGGCCCCTTGTTAGGCAGCGCGGCCCTGGCCGTCAACTCCGAGTACGCCGGTCCAGACCGCCCGCTCAAGGACGGAGACGAGGTGGCGCTCATTCCGCCCGTCAGCGGGGGCGCTTCCCGCGTGGCGACGGCCTCCATCACGGACAAGCCGATTGACGCGGACGCCGCGATAGCGGGCCTCGTCCGGCCCGCCGATGGCGCACTGGTCGTGTTCCAGGGCGTCGTCCGCGCGTTCACCGACGGGCGACGGCTGCTCCACATGGAGTACGAGGCATACCGCCCCATGGCGGAGTGGCTGCTGCAACGCATAGCGGAGGACGTGCGCGCCCGGCATGGCGTGGATGACATCGTCGTCGTCCACCGCGTAGGCCGAATCGCCGTCGGCGAGGCCAGCCTGCTCATCGCCGTAGCGTCTCCCCATCGGAAAGAAGCCTTCGACGCGTGCCAAGAGATGGTTAACCGCATCAAGGACCTCGCACCGATCTGGAAGAAGGAGGTCTGGGAGGGCGGAGAGGCATGGGTCGCGGGTGAGCACGGTCATTAGCGTCCTGTCCCTGAAATTCGCGTACAAAGTTGTCATTGCGAGGAGTCCCGACAAGTCGGGGCGACGAAGCAATCCGGAAGAGGGGCGGAGACCACCGCCAGATTGCCACGGCCCTCCGGAGCCTGTGGTGAGGAACTCGAACCATCGGGCCTCGCAATGACATTTATGACGGACTTCGGAGACACCACACCAGGGCCGCGCACCTTGCCCGTTGCCCCTATGTTTTGCTATAGTGGTAAGGTTGCAATCGGAGGGATCGCATAGTGGTCTAGTGCGGCCGCCTGCTAAGCGGTTGCCCGGTGAAAGCCGGGTCTCGGGTTCGAATCCCGATCCCTCCGCCAGCTATCTCCCCCACGTCAGTCCTGACGAGCGACTTTTGCCATGGGACGCTACTACATCTGGACGATAGGCTGTCAGATGAACACCGCCGATTCCGAGCGGTTGGGCAGCGCTTTGGACCAGCTCGGCTGCCAGCCCGTGGCCGCGCCGGAGGACGCGGACATTATCGTCCTCAACTCGTGCGTGGTGCGCCAAGGCGCGGAGGAGAAGGTCGTCGGAAGGCTCACGAGCCTGAAGCCGCTGAAGCAGGCGCACAGGGACCGCACGGTGGTGCTGATGGGGTGCATGGTCGGCCCCCGCCACGAGGAGCTGAAGCGACGCTTCCCCTTCGTGGACTTGTTCTTGCGTCCCCAGCAGTACGACCCGCTGCTGCAGGCCGTCGCGGAGCGCGAGGGCGCGTGTCTCGACGACATCGGCCCGCTGGTAACGGCGCATCCGAAGGTCGCCGCGTTCACCCCCATTATCCACGGCTGCGACAAGTTCTGCACCTTCTGCATTATTCCTTATCGCCGCGGACGGGAGCGGAGCCGGCCCATCCCCGAGATGGTGGACGAGGTCCAGCGCATGGTCGCGCGGGGAGTCCGGGAGGTCACCCTGCTGGGCCAGAACGTGGACTCCTATGGCCACGACCTGCCCGACCATCCGGACCTGGCCGACCTGCTCGCGGCGCTGAACCCCATCCCCAGCCTCGCCCGTATCCGCTTCCTGACCAGCCATCCCAGTGACATGAGCGACCGCATCATTGACGCGGTGGCGGGCCTGCCAAAGGTCTGCGAGTTCATCAACCTGCCCGCGCAGGCGGGCGACGACGACGTGCTGCGGGCCATGAAGCGCGGCTACGCCCGCGCGGAATACCTGCGCCTGGTGGATAGGGTCAGACGGCACATCCCCGGCGTTGGCCTCACCACGGACATCATCGTCGGCTTCTGCGGCGAGACGGAGCAGCAGTTCCAGCACACACTGGACCTGCTGGAAGAGGTGCGTTTCGACAAGGTCCACGTGGCCGCCTATTCCACGCGGCCCGGCACCACCGCGGCGCGCGGCATGGCCGACGATGTGCCCGCCGAGGAGAAGAGGCGCAGGCTACAGGCCGTGGAAGAGCTTCAGGAGCGCATCGCCACTGAGATTAATGCCAGGCTTGTCGGCGAGACGTACGAGGTGATGGCCGAGGAGATGGACGCGGCGCGAGGACTGTGGCAGGGGCGGACGCGTTCCAACAAGCTGGTGCACTTCAAGGCGGACGGCGTCCACCCGGGCGCCGTGCTTCCAGTGCGCGTCACGGAGACCAGCCCGTGGTACCTCAAGGGTGAGGCCGTCGCCGCGCCCGCGCGGGAGGCGTTGGCTGTCGGCTAGCCGACGGGACTTCAGGCCTATGCCGGGTCCGTCCTGCGCCGCGCTGTCGGGTCTCTCACTAGGAAGCCGAAAGACAGGGCCGCCGCCAGCACAGCCACCCCGATGATGGCGTAGGTCAGGCCGTACGATAGCCGTCCGATCAGCACGCCCGCCAGAATCGGGCCAAGCGCCTCGCCCGTGTCCCAGATAGTGCCGAAGACGCCAAGCGCCGCGCCGTAGTTCCCGGCCTTGCACAGGTCGGTGATAAGCGCCGTCGTGGAGGGCGTCACCAGCGCCATGCCAAGGCCGAAGACGGCGGCATCCGCCATCAACCCCGTCACACTCGTCAGCAAGGGCATCACGGGTAGCGCGACCGCGCAGAGCACCAGCCCTCCGACTATCATAACCTTCCGCCCCAGGCGGTCCGACAGGCGGCCCGTGAGGGGCTTGCCCGCCATCGCCGTGACGAGTTGAACCCCCAGAATAAGGCCAACCTGCCCCTCATTTAGTCCCACGCTCTTTGCATACAGCGGCAGGAACCCGATAAGCGCGCCCGCCCCCAAAAACATGACGGCCTCGGCGCTGCTGGCTACCAGGATGGCCCTGTCCAGGGCCGCCTCTTTGACGCCCGTCATAAACTGTCGCCGACGTGATACTCGGGGGCTGATTTGAGCAGTCGGCGCAGTCGGGCTGCCGCGTGAATTTTGCGCGCCAATGGGCAGCACAACAGCCAGCAAAAACGCGAGAACGCCTAACGCCCCCACGAGCAGGTACGTCACTGTGTAGCTGGCGGAGGCGAAGAGCACGGCGCCGCCGATGACAGGCCCAAGGGCGCTCCCCACCTCGTTCGCGGAGGCGAACCAGCCAAGCCTTTCTCCGCGCCACTGCTTGAACAGGTCCGCCACGGCGGCGCTTGCCACGGGGCTGAAGATGGCCGTCGATGCGCCGTGCAGGAACCGCAGAAGAAGCAGCGCCTCCGGCGTATAGACAAACGGGTACAGGAATGGAGGGAAGGCAAAGAAGGCCGCGCCCAGCACAAGCACGCGCCGACGGCCAAGCACGTCCGAGAGAGCGCCCGCAGGGAGTTTGATGAACACGCCGGTGATCGTGGAAGCGCCAACGATAAGGCCGACCAGTTCGGGCGCGGCGCCCAGGTCCTGAGCGAAGCGGGGCAGTACGGGGCTGCGGGCCATCTGATAGCCGAGCCTGGCTACCAGCCCCACCATGCAGAGCATCACGAAGGGGGAGAGCAGACGCAGAAGACGCATTACACGCTCTCCCCCATGTGTCAGGAGGGACCCTGACCTGCTGGCCCGTTTCGCGGATGCCGCGTCACGGGCTGTTGCTTGTGCCGGCCTTCTGCCCGCTCGCCGCCGGGCGCGGCCAGAGGCAACGTGCCGGTAGGCGGCAGGCTCTGGAGTCCAGGAGCGTCGAAGTCCACCTGCGGCATGGCGCGGTCAAAGCCCACGTTCTTGTGCGTCAGGCTCAACGAGAGGGCCACGGCGACATCGGCTTGAATCACGCCCAGCTTGCGGGCCGCGACCGCGATGCGCGTCTGGCAGCGGCAGTCCACGTTGTTCAGAGAGGCCGTTTTGGCAGCCGAGCCTACGGCTATGCCCAGATCAATATCCCGCAGGTTGCACTGCGGCCCTTCGAACTCAAACGGCTTGCTCTCGTTGCGCAGGCTCTGCGTCGCCCGCATGAACTCGGCGCACGTGGAATAGCCGCACGCCCCGCAATCGTACACCGGCGGATACCAGTCCTTGAGGCCGATGAACAGAACGCAGTCCAATTTCTCCGCGACGTCGGCGTCACGGACCCAGATAGCTTCGCGCCGCTCGCGTGCCCGCGAGCGCATCCATTCCGCCAGACGGTGGAGCGTGTCACTGTCATCCACGATGACCGTCTCGACGAAGAGGGGCGACCCCTTCATGAACAGTTGCCCCCCGGACTTGGGGGCGGTGATGGCCGCCGCCACCATGAGTTTTGCTACCTGAAGCACCACGTCGTGACGGACGTCGCTGTACGCCACGTGATGACCAGACCGAGGCTTCTCCACAGGTCCCCTCCCCTTTCCGTGGCGAACCGCGCGCGGGCTAGCGCTGCGCCATGCCCACGCCCATGCCCATGTCCCATCCCGCCTGACGCAACCCCCGGATGAAGTCAATCTGCCCGCCGTGTTGCGCCTCGTGGTTGATGGTATGGCGGAAGAGGCTGCCCACCAGCAGGTCGGGCCTTTGCGGCACGGGTACCCGGCTCAGGTCTTCGGGTCTGAGCGTGACGAGGTGCTCGTATGTCTCCTTGCGAACCGCCTCGGCGAAACGCAGCAACGGCTCCAGCCCCAGCCCTTCAATGTGCCGCCGGTGCGCGTCGGTCAGCTCCGCCGCGCGCTGGACATCCGGCACACCCAGACGCTCATACCACCTGTCGCGGACCCAGAGGCCGGGTTCCCGACCCAGGAACTTGTGCATGTGCGCGTCTTCCGCCAGGCCGATATGCACCAGCATCCAGCCGATGCTGTTGGCGTCCGGCGTCGGCCTCCACGCGACCTGCTCCGTGGTCAAGCCCTGAAGGCTGGCGAGCAGGCGTTCGCGGCCCTGCTGCAACGACTGGCGGATGAATGTTACAGTGTCCAAGCCTCACCTCTAACGGAGATATGGAGATATAGTGATAGCTGCTCGTTTCGGCTGGAATCGGGTGGGACTCCGGACGCGCCGCTAGTCCCCAACCTCGAAGATGGCATCCACCTCGACGGGCGCACCGGTGGGGAGCTGAAAGACGCCCACGGCGGAGCGCGTGTGGCGCCCGCGTTCGCCGAAAACGTCCAGAAAAAGGTCGGACGCGCCGTTCACCACCTTGGACTGGTCAAGGAAGTCCTCGGCGCAGCTCACGAAACCCGTCACCCTGACCACGTGAACCACTTTGTCCAGGTTGCCTATCTCGTCCTTCAGGCTGCTGAGCATGCAGAGGGCCGCCTGTCGCGCCCCCTGGTAGCCCTCTTCCACGGGTATGTCCCGTCCTACTTTGCCCTTGTACACCTTGCCGCCCGGATAGTTCGGCAGGTGCCCGGAGAGATAGATGTAGTTCCCCGTGTGCAGCGTCCGCACATAATTGCCCGCGGACGGGCCCTGTTTGGGCAAAGAGAGGCCCAGCTCTTGGAGACGCTTTTCGACCAGCATGTGCTCACTCCTGAAGACATAGTCAGGGCCGGCTGAGTAGGCCACGGGGCTATGGCTTCGACACGAAGTCCGACGACGAGGTATCTTGGACGCGCGATGCCTCGCCCAGAAGGGCGGGACGCACGGCCTGACGCCCTCGCCTTTCCCGGGGAACCCGTTGCCACGCTCTGTTCTTGACCAGACCGGACAGGTCCTCCAGCAGCGTATAGACCACGGGCACCACGACCAGTGTGAGGAACATGGAGCTCAGCACGCCGCCGATGATGACCACCGCCAGCGGCGACCGCGACTCGGCGCCTGCTTCCAGCTTCAACGCCAGCGGGGTCATGGCGAACACCAGCGTGAAGGAGGTCATGAATATGGGGCGCAGCCGGGTGACCCCCGCCTCAAGTATCGCTTCACGCCGTTCCACTCCCTGCCCCCGCAGTGTGTTCGTGTAGTCTATGAGCAGAATGGCGTTCTTGGCCACCAGGCCCATCAGAAAGATAATGCCGATCATGGAGAACATGTTAAGCGTGTTCCCCGTGACCAGCAGCCCGGTGAATGCGCCCACGAGCGCCAGGGGCAGCGAGAACATGATGGCGAGGGGGTGAAGCCAGTTCTCGTAGAGCGCGGCCAGGAGCATGTAGATGAGCACCACCGACAGGCCCAAAGCTCCAAGCAGCGCGCTTGCGGCCTGGTTCAGGCGGTCCGCCTGCCCCAGAAGGACCACGCGGTATCCTGTGGGAAGGGCCATCTTGCTGGTCTGGGCCTGAATATCCCGCGCCACATCACCCACGGAGCGGCCCACCACGTTGGCGCTCACTCCCATGCGTCGCTGCTGAGTGGCGCGGTCAATCTGGTTGGGCCCCGTCGCCTGCCGCAGCGTGGCGATCTGGTCCAGGCGCACCGTCTCTCCCGTGTTTGGCACAAATATCGGCAGCGCCGCAAGCTGTACGGGCGTCATGGTGTCCGCATCGGCCAGTTTCAGCCGCACATCGGACTGAGTACCGTCCGGACGGTCGAATTGGGAGACGATGCTACCCTGCACCGCGGTGCGGAGAGCGTTGGCGACCTGCGCCGACGTAAGGCCCAGTTGGGCCATGCGTGACCGGTCCAGGACCGCCTGGAGCTCCGGCACCGCCGCATCCTGCTCCAGCCTGACATCGGTCGTTCCAGGCGTATTGCGTACAATCGTGACCACCTGGTCTGAAATGCGGGCAAGAGTGTTCAAGTCGTCACCCAAAACGCGGATGGAAACAGGGGAGCCGCCGCCGAAGCTACTCTGGACGCTCCCGCTCAACGTCATCCCCGGAATGGTGCGTCCAATGCTCCGTGCCTCTTCCAGAACGGCCAGCGTGGACCGGCTGCGTTCCCGCTTGTCCACAAGCTGCACCGTCATGCTGCCGAAGGCCGCCTGTCCATCGCCGGAACCTCCCCCCACTCCCACGGAGCTGAAGACGTTTTTCACCTCGGGCAAATCCGTCAGATAGCCTTCGAGTTGCGCCATCGCCTGGCTTGTGGCCATCAGCGAGGAGCCTGAGGGCATGCGGGCCTGGAGGCTGAACTGGTTGTCGTCCTCTGTCGGGGCGAACTCGCTGCCCAGCAGGTTCAGTGGAATGAAGGCGGCGGCCATGCACATTGACAGGACGGCGACCAGCAGCACGAGCGGCCGGTGGTTCAAGCCCCACCCGAGCGTCCTGCGGTACAACTGGCGCACGGCGTCCAAGTTCCGATCCCACCAGTCGCCAAAGCCTCGGAACGGCGCCAGCAGCCCACCCCGGAAACGGCGGTTAATCTCTTCCGCCTTCTCGGGCTTGAGCCAGTGAGCAGCCAGCATGGGGGTGAGCGTAAACGAAATGAAGAGGGAGAAGAGAGTGGCCGCCACGATGGTCAGGCCGAACTCCCGGAAGATCTGGCCCAGCGACCCGGACATGAACGCGATAGGCACGAATACCACTACGTCGACGAGGGTGATGGCTATGGCGGCCATACCTATTTCACTGCGGCCTTTCAGCGCCGCCAGCACCGGCTCGTCGCCAAGCGCGAGATGCCGATGGATATTTTCAAGGACTACGATAGAGTCATCCACCAGGATACCTATGAGAATCGCCAGGGCAAGCAGGGAGATGGTATCAAGGCTGAAGCCCAGGAAATACATGACAAGGAAGGTTGATATCAGTGACGTAGGAATAGCCAGCAGGACGATGAGCGTATTGCGCCAGGCATGCAGGAAGAGCAGAAGGACAAGGCCGCAGAGAAGCACGGCCAGACCTAGGTCCAATTGGACCGCGTCAACGGCAGCCTTTGTAAAGCGGCTGGAGTCATTGGCCACATTGAAGACGACCCCCCGCGGCAGCGTGCGCTGGAGGCGGCTCATCTCCGCGTTCACTCTCTGCACGACTTCGATGGTGTTCGCATCGCTTTGCTGAACGATGGAGAGGCCTATACTGGGCTTCCCGTTGAACCTCTGGATATTTGTCTGCTTCGCGTATGTATCCTTGACTTGAGCAATGTCTTTCAAGTACACGTTGCCCGTGGGGGCGCTGCTCACGACAATGTCGCTGAATTGGTCCAGACGCGTGAACAGGGCCGAGGTACGGATGGTGAACTGAGTAGACCCCTGCCGCACCGTGCCGCCCGGGCTGGTGAAGTTGTCCGCGGCCAGGGCGGCCTGCACCTGCTGAATGGTGAGACCATAGGCCTGCACCTTCACGGGGTCCAACTGGATCTGGACTTCGCGCCGAAGGCCGCCCACCAGGGTCACCTGCGCGACACCGGGCAAGGACTGAATCCGTGGCGCGACGGTGTCGCTGGCTAATTCATAGAGCTGATCGAGTGGCAGACTGCCGGACAGAGCGATGTTCATGATGGGAAAGGTGGCGGAGTCCGCTTTGATGACGTCAGGCGGCGTAATATCGGCGGGAAGCCTGCTCTGGATGGAAGCCACTTTCCGCGATATGTCCAGCGCCGCCTGGTTAATGTCCGCATCCTCGCTCAGCTGGACCCTCACCATCGCCTGCCCCTCGCGGGAGGTGGAGGATATGTCGCTCACGCCCGACAGGCCGTTCATGGCCGTCTCGATGGGCTTGGTAACGAGTTGCTCCACGTCCTGAGCGGACGCGCCCGGGTAGCCGACCCGAATGGTCACGACCGGGAAATTGACCCTGGGGAAACGGCTCACCTGCATCTTGGTATAGGCCACGCCGCCCATCAGCACCAGCGCCAAAATGAGCATGGTGATGGTAATGGGCCGCTTAACCGCCAGGCGGGTCAGTCCCATAGGGGTTCCCTCCTTGCCGGCTTCTAGCCGGAGCGCCCTCCCGAGGGCCGTGTGCGCGGCTGCTCCACGGTCACCGAGTCCCCGTCATTCAGCAGGCTCTGGCCAGACACTACCAGCTCCTCGCCGGCCTGCAGCCCGCCGCGGATTTCCGCGTTCTTGTTGTCCAGAAGCCCAACCTCCACTTTCTGAAGATGGGCTTTCCCCTCCCGGACGATAAATAGAATGGACTGGTCGTCCCGCAAAAGCAGCGCCTCTTTGGGGACCAGCACCACGTTCTGCCGACTGGTGGCTATGTTCACCTGGGCGGACATACCGGGTTTGAGCCCGGCGGTGGCGGCCACTGGCACCACCTGCACGGCGAAGGTGTGCCGCCGATCGTCGCCGCCCGGCGATATGAGAGTGACGCGCCCCTGCACCGTCTGGCCCGGCAGGGCCGGGCTGGTCAGCGCCACCGGCTGGCCTTCACGTAGAGACCCAATGCGTGCCTCTTCAATACGGAGGACGACGAGCATATCCTTGCTGACCAGTGAAGCGACAGGCGTCTGACTGGAGGCCAGGGAGCCAGGAGACAGAAACCGTTGGGTGACAAACCCGTCAAACGGGGCATTAACCTTTGTGTCTTCAATCTGCTGTTTGACCAGATTGACCTGGGCCTGGGCCTGGTCCACGGCAGCCTGCGCCGCCTCCATGTCCTGGGCCGTGTACGGCTTGTTACGCAGCGCTAGGGCTTGCTCCGCCTGGGCCACGGCGTCCTTCTGGAGCTGCACGTCGAATGTAGAGGGAATCTTAAGGATGACCAGGTTCTGCTCCGCCTGGGCCACGGTGGCCCGCGCCGCGGCTACGTCCGCCGGATTCGGGTTCTTCAGGGCGTTCAGCTTGGCCTGGGATGCGTCCAGAGTGGCCCGCGCCGTCGCCACGTTCGCCTCAGCGATAGCAACATCGTTAGCGCTGGGCTTCAGCAGTTGATCATACTTGGCTTTTGCGGAGTCCAGGGCCGCCTGCGCGGAGGCGATATTGGCCGTCGCCGTGTTCAGGTCGTTGGGAAGCGGGGACTGAAGAGCGTCCACCTTCGCCTGGGCCGCGACGACGGATGACTGGGCCACCGCCACGTCACTCTGGGCCTTGGTCGTGTCGGTGTAAGTGGGCTGACGGCCCAGGCTGGAAGTCAGACTGTTCAGCGTGTTCCTCCGCGCGTCCAGAGTACCCTGGGCCGAAATCAACGTCGAGTAGGCCGCACTCACGTCGCTGGGCGTGGGATTCTTGAGCGTGTCCAGCTTGACCTGGGCGGTCAGAAGCGCTGCGTCCGCCGCGCTGACAGCCGCCTTTGCGGCGCCCACGTCCGTGGCGGAGGGGTTCTTGAGCTGGTCCAGCCGTGTTTTGCTGATGTCCAGGGCCGCCTGTGCGGACGTCACGGTGCTCTGCGCAGCCTGCACGTCCGAGGCTGTGGGGTTGAGGAGCTGGTCCAGCCGTGCCCTGGCCGAGTCAAGCTGCGCTTGTCCTATGGCAATCTGCTCCGCGCGGGCACCGCTCAGCATGGAGTCCAGCTTCGTCTTCGCGGAACTGACCTGGGACGCCGCAATCGCTATTTCTTCCGGCTTGGACCCCGTCCGCAGCGCCGCAAGCCGCGATTGGGCGGCCCGCAGCCCTGCCTGCGTCTGCTGGAGCTGCGCGTCCAGCACGTCGTGGCTCAACTCCGCGATGAGCTGCCCCTGCTTGACCTCCGAGCCAATGTCCACGTATATCTTGTCCACGCGACCCGCGGTCAGCGGCACCACGTTCACCTGCTCCTTGGACTGGATGCTGCCCGCGTAGTCGGTGGAGACTGTGATGGACCCGGTGCTAGCCCGCACTGTCCCCACGGTGACGGAGCGCGCTCCGGCGGCTGGCGGCTCTCCTCCCTGCGCCGGGGCGCAGGACGCCACCAGGGTCACGGCGGACGCCACCAGCAGGGCCAGCGACAGAGGACGTTGAAACCCCATGATGTTTCCGTTCCTTTCTGGATATGCCCGTCAGGCATATTGATTTAAACGATTGGGCCAGTGTTTAGTTAGCAGTTGATGATGATCTTTGGCCGAAACGCTCAGCAGCAGGCCAAAGCCGAAAGATGCCCTTCCCATCCAAGCCAATCATGCCAAGGTCCATTCACACGAAAGGCCGCCGCAGAGGCATGGCGGGCAGATGCGGAGACAGGGGTCCAGTGAATGGGCCCCGAAAAGACTAAGGTGACGCCTCAGCAAAGACGCCACAAATTCCACCAATCACGCGCCCCGCAGATGTCTGTCCATTACGTTACATGAGAGTGACAGAGATTATACCTTCTGGCAAACGCCAAATCAATCTACACTCACGAAACGCCGCGGCACGTCCATTGCGCGACTATTATGTCACGCAATCTTAGACAGCAGACCTAGCGGCGGACTTGGCCCGGAGCCTTTCCTTGAGAGTCAGGGCCTTTTTGCGTAGCCGGATGTGCTGCGGCGTCACTTCCAGCAGCTCGTCACCCGCCATGAACTCCAGAAACTGTTCCAGACTCAGGAGAACGGGCGGCACGAGCTTCACGGCGATGTCAGCGCTGGACGCGCGCATGTTGGTCTGCTTCTTCTCTTTGCACACGTTGACCACGAGGTCGGTGTCGCGGGCATGCTCGCCCACCACCATGCCTTCATAGATCGCCGTGCCCGGGCCCACGAACAGCTTGCCTCGCTCCTGCGCGTTGGCGATGCCGAAGCTTAGCGCTTCTCCGGCCTCGGCGCCCACGAGCACGCCACCGCGGCGATGCGGTATCTCGCCGTACCACGGCTCGTAGTCGGCAAACGTCGCCGCCACCGTCCCTTCACCGCGGACGGCGGTGAGGAACGAGCTGCGGAAACCGATGATTCCACGGGATGGCGCAAGGAACTCCATGCGCACATGCCCCTTGCCATCGGGCTTCATGTCGGTCATGCGGGCGCGGCGCGGGCCAAGCATCTCGGAAACCGTGCCCACGTGTGCTTCCGGCACCTCCACCACCACCTGCTCCACCGGTTCCTGCACCTGACCATCCACCACGCGCGTGATGACCTCCGGCTGCGAGACCTCGAACTCGTAGCCCTCGCGCCGCATGGTCTCTATGAGCACCGCGAGATGAAGCTCGCCGCGGCCCGAGACCAGGAACTGGTCGGCGCTGCCGGTTTCCTCGACGCGCAGGCTCACGTTGGTGCGCAGCTCGCGGAAGAGGCGGTCGCGGAGCTGTCGAGAGGTGCAATAGCGCCCCTCCCGCCCGGCGAAGGGCGACGCGTTCACGCTGAAGGTCATCTTGATGGTCGGCGGGCTGATCTGGATAACAGGCAGCGCCTCGGGCTGGGCCGCGTCCGCGATGGTGTCGCCGATGGCGATGTCCGATATGCCGGCCACGGCCACGATGTCGCCCGCCACGGCCTCCGAGACCTCCGTCCGTTTGAGTCCGAGGAAAGTGAAGAGATACGTCAGTTTGGCAGGCGTGATCCGCCCGTCCCGACTGATAAGGACCAGGGGCGAGTCAGCGCGCAGACGCCCGCGGAAGACGCGGCCAATGGCTATCTGGCCCTTGTGGCTGTCGTAGTCCAGCGTTGTCGCCAGCATCTGGGCGGGCCCGTCCAAGTCCACCCGCGGCGGAGGAACGAAGGAGAGAACAGCTTCAAAGAGCGGCGTTAGGTCGCGGCCAGGGTCTTCCGGCGCGAGGCTGGCGCGCCCCTCACGGCCCACGGCGTACAGAACGGGAAAGTCCAGTTGGTCCATGTCCGTAGCCAGCTCCAAGAAGAGGTCCTGGGTCTGGGCCAGCACCTCCTGGTACCGGCAGTCCGGCCTGTCCATCTTGTTGATGACGACGATGAGCTTGAGCTTCCGCTCGAAGGCCTTCTTGAGCACGTAGCGCGTCTGCGGCATGACGCCCTCGGCCGAGTCCACCAGAAGCAGAGCGCCGTCCGCCATGTTCACCACGCGCTCCACTTCACCGCTGAAGTCCGCGTGGCCGGGTGTGTCAATGATGTTGATCTTGATGCCCTTGTACGTAATGGCCGTGTTCTTGGCAAGAATGGTGATGCCCTTCTCCCGCTCCAGGGCGTTGCTGTCCATGATGAGATCGCCCATCTGCTCGTTCGAGCGGAAAATGTGGGACTGCCTGAGCAGGCCATCCACCAGGGTGGTCTTGCCGTGATCAACGTGCGCGATGATCGCCACGTTGCGTATGTCAGTTCGCGTTGTCAGGGGCAAAGCTATCAACTCCGTTCCGTTCGGGTGCTCCGGTGCCCGTGCTATCCAGGTGCCAAACATTCAGTATACCAGAATATGGTGGACGTCGCAGGGATTTCGTCTCTTGCGTCATGGGAACTCCAAAAGCCCAAAGCTCTCGTACAACATACCCGCAAATCCTCACCCCCTGTATCCCCCGCTCCCTTGCGAAGGGAGCGGGGGAGGAAAAACGAGCCTGGGGGGACACCCCCCAGCCCCCGGAGGAGAGGGCGTCGCCCTCCCCTCACTCCCCCTTGGAACAGGAGCGTCGGCGTGTTCGTGCTACGGCGGCAATGTGCTGTTCAATATCAGACTGAGATGCGCCCGACCCGCCTGAATGAGCTTCACATCATGCGATTGCCCTGACTCTTGCGTCCACCCGCCACATGCGGCTAAAGTGAACGACGGACTTGCACAGCTCAGGAGTATGCAATGCCTGATGCCCTCTCAGACCTGCGGGTCGTCGAACTCGCACAGTTCATCGCCGGCCCCTACGCTTCCAAGCTGCTCGCCGACCTCGGCGCGGACGTCATCAAGGTGGAGCCGCCGCGAGCGGGGGACATAGCCCGACGCCACGGGCCATTCCCCGGCGACGTGCCGCACCCGGAGCGCAGCGGCCTGTTCTTTTATCTGAACACGAACAAGCGCGGGCTCACGCTGGATATCGCCACGCCGACGGGAGCGGACATCCTCGACCATCTCCTGCGGACGGCGGACATCCTCATCTCCGACCACACGCCCGCCGAAGCCAGGCGCCTGGGTCTCACCTTCACCCGCCTGCGCAGGCTCAACCCACGTCTTATCGTCACGTCCGTGACCTGCTTCGGGTGGACCGGCCCGTACAGGAACTACCGCGGCAGCGACCTTGTGGCGTGGCAGGCCAGCGGCAAGGGCTACTACACGCCGGAGGGCGTCACGGACCCCGAGCGCGAAAACCCTCTGAAGGCGGGGGGACACCAGGCCGACTTCATGGGCGGGACCAACGCGGCCGCCGCCACGCTTTCGGCGGTGTACCAGCGGTGGCGCACCAGCAAGGGGCAGCATGTGGACCAGTCCATCCGCGAGGCCGTCACGACGACCTTTTTCGCGTTCCCCATGAACTATTTCTACGGCGCGCCGCTGCCCTCCCGTCTCACCGAATCGGCGGGAGCGGTCGGCGCCGCCATGGGACTCATCGAATGCTCCAACGGCCTGCTCCAGCTTTCGATGCTGGCGGAACACCAGTGGCAGGGGTTCGTGAAGGCCATGGGCGAGCCGGAGTGGACGAAGGACGAGCGCTTTCGCAAGGGAGCGAGCAGGGCGAGGAACTGGGACGCTTTGCGAGCGTATGTTCAGCAGTGGACGAGCACCCGGACGAAGGAGGAGGTGGCGCGCCTCGCCCAGGCCGAGCGGGTGCCCGCCATGCCCGTCAACGACGCGGCGGACATCCTGGCCTCGGACCATCTGCGTCAGCGAGGCTCCCTGGTGGAGTTCCCCTATCCGGGGGCAGGAACAGTGCGTCTCCCCGGCCCCGCGTACAAGCTCTCCGCAACGCCCGTTTCGTGGCGCAGGCCCGCGCCGAGACTTGGTGAGCATACCGTTGAGATATTGTCCGAGATGGGCTATTCCCGCGACGATGCGGTCCAACTCTACAGGAGCGGAGTCGTATGACGCTCACGATGAAAAAGGCCCCGTCCGCGACGACGAAGCGCTCAAGTCTGCCCCTGTCGGGAGTCCGCGTCGCGGACTTCAGTTGGCTGGCCGCCGGGCCGTTCGCCACGCGCTTCCTGGCTACGATGGGCGCTCAGGTCGTCCGCGTGGAGAGCCAGAAGCGCCTGGACCAGTTGCGGCAGATAGGGCCGTACCCGGACGGAATCCCTGGCGTCAACCGGTCGCCTCACTACAACCTGATCAACTACTCCAAGCTGAGCATGGCGCTGGACTTGAGCACCCCGCGCGGGGCCGACATGGCCCGCCGTCTGGTCATGGTCAGCGACGTGGTCGTGGAGAACTTCGCGGCGGGCGTGCTGGAGCGCCTGGGCCTGGGATGGGACAATGTGCGCCGCGACCGCCCGGACCTGGTCTATGTCAGCAGCTCGGGGCTGGGCCGGTCGGGACCCGCCAGACACTTCGTGGCCTATGGGATGACACTGCACGCGTTCGGCGGCCTGACGCACGCGACGGGGTACGTGGGCCAGCCTCCCCGGCCCGTGAGCGGCACCTGGGCCGACCCCGTCACGGCGGTCACCATGGCCTGCGCCATTCTGGCGGCGCTGCACCACCGGCGGCGCACCGGCCAGGGCCAGTACATTGACCTGGCGATGAGCGACGCCATGCTGGCTATCACACCGGAGCAGGTGATCGAGTGCAGCCTGACCGGGCGCGTCCCGCAGCGCAGGGGCAACTACGAGGAGATGGCCGTTCCGCACAACACGTATCTCTGCCGGGGCGACGACTCATGGGTCGCCATCGCGGTCCGCGACGAGGCGGAATGGCGCGCGTTCTGCCGCGCCGCCGGCCATCGCGAGTGGGCCGCCGACCCACGCTTCGCCGACGCCTACGTCCGCCGTTGCAACGAGGCGGAGATGGACAGGGTGATAACGTCTTGGACGAGGGAGCACACGGCCCAGGACGTCACGGAGAGGTTGCAGAAGGCGGGAATAGCGGCGTTCCCCTGCCTGACGGCCATGGGCATCATCGAGGACCCGCAGCTTCGGGCGCGCGACTTCTTCGTGACCGTGGACCATCCGGAAGTGGGAGAGCGCCCCGTCATGGGGCACCCGTGGCGCATGAGCGGCATGCCGACTCCCGTGTACACGCCCGCGCCGCTGCTGGGACAGCACAGCGCCTATGTGCTGCGCGATGTGCTGGGGCTGCCCGCCGACGAGGCGCAGCGGATGGTTGACGAGAAGGTGGTGTACTAAGGACCCGCTCGCGAACCCTCACCCCCTTGTATCTTAAAGGGTGAGGGTGAGGCAGATAGGGATTTGAATTGTTTCATATTTT
>ORMF012060324.1_pt1 | contig 22336 bp, 19 predicted proteins | sample 1779871 | NCBI WGS metagenome assembly ORMF01 (sample SAMEA104232316, study PRJEB22302) | groundwater metagenome | biome: forest; feature: aquifer; material: groundwater | place: USA | collected 2011-08-07 | depth 5.4 m | reverse complement strand
GTCGTCCTACGGACCGACTGTTCGCCTCCGGTTGCTCTCCACGCCGCTTCGGGCCGACGCAGTTACCTTCGGCTTCGGAGTTGTGGCTTTCTCCGACACGGACTTTCACCGTGCTGATGCAGCGCCCTCATGGGCGCACTCTTTCCGGCGAGCCGAAGGTAGCGGCGGAAAAAGCGCTGGTAACTAATTCTCGCCAGCGGATCGACGCGGCGCGTCGGCGGGCAACCTTCTTTAACTTCGATCAACTGATGGAGCCCATGTTCCCAGGAGCGGTCCGGCATGACGCGCCCGGTGTATTCGTCGATGATCTGAATCCGGTTTTCCTTAACCAAATATTGCTTGTCCTTGAGAAAAAGATGCTGGGCCGACAAGGCTTGGCGCAGCAGCTCTTCGCGCCATTGCCGTCTGATCCAGACGCCGCCGAGGGAGCTTGCTCGGGCGGCAAGCCGCTCCAACCCGGTTGGCAGCAGGCGGATCGCGCGCTCGCGGCCTTCGATGGCGAAATCGCGGCCAAGGGTCATCTCAGCGCCGAGCGCCAGCGCGGTCTGATAGAGCTCTTTTTCAGAGGTGTCGGGGTTGGCTCCGGAAATGATCAGCGGCGTTCGCGCTTCGTCGATGAGCACGCTGTCCGCCTCATCGACGATACCGTAGCACAACCCGCGCAGCAGTAGCTGGCTTAACCGCGCCGCTTTTGGTACAGACGTTCCACCTGCAGTTGGGCGCGATGGGCTTCCCGTTTGAGGACGATTTGATCTTTGAGATAATCGAAGGCGATTTCCTTATTCGTGCAATAGGTCACATCGGCGCTATAGGCCGCGCGCCGGGCATCCGGGTCCATCCCTTGAACGATGATGCCGACCGTCACCCCCAGCGTTTCATAGATCGGGCCCATCCAACGGGCGTCTCGGTTCGCGAGGTAATCATTGACCGTGACGATGTGCACCGGAATTCCCGCCAACGCCGCCGTACAGGCAGGCAAAGTGGCCGTGAGCGTCTTGCCCTCCCCGGTTTCCATCTCGGCGATCATCCCATCGAGTAGAACGCGCCCGCCAATCAACTGAACGTCGAAATGTCTTTCGCCCAGGGTTCGTTCGGCGGCTGCGCGCACCAGGGCGAAGGACTGGGCGACGAGATCTTCGCGAAATCCTTCGCGGCGAAGCTGGAGGCGTAATTCTTGCGCCGTGTCGCGCAAACCTCGGTCGCTCAAGTTGGCGACTGTAGGGTTGTGCTGTGCGACATATTCGAGGAAGCGGTTGCCGTCAAATCGACGGGAACGAAGCCACCGGGTCAAGGGGTCGGCAACCCGGCTCGCCAGTTGGTCCAGCGCCTTGAGCCGTGGCTCAAACTTTTCCGGGTAGGCCCCGCGCGGGACGCCAAAGTGCATTGCCAGGCTAGACATTGAAACGAGATAGAAACAGTTGCCGCACGCTGCGATACCACTGGACCGCGAGCGGCGACCAACCATGATCGAAGCGGATATAGCCACGGCCGCCCAAATTCACGAAACGGGTGTGCGACGGCAACTCAAGTTCGAGTTGAAAGACCTTCTCAATGGCGGTGAGCCCCTGGCGGTCCGTCGGATCGGCCACGACTTCACCGCCGCCCACCGTGCCCAACGCCTTGGCCGGAAGCCGCTCGCTTGCCCCCGGAGTGACGCGCCGGACCACCGCCAAAACAGTCTCACCTAGTTTTTCGGAAAGGCGCACTTCGACGGCGCGGGTGCGATGCCGAACGAGATCGATGTTGTCCTGCGAAACGATGGCGCGCACCGTCACGGTGCCCAATTCCAACACATGCCCCAGAAGCTCTCCCTGACGAATAAATCGCCCCGGCAGATCCTCAGCCGCTGGAACGATAAAGGTGCCGTCGACGCGGCTACGAATGATCAAGTCGGCGGTTTGCTGTTGAGCCCGTTTGAGCCTTTCCTTCTCATGGCGAAGTTCCTCTTGGGCAAGATCCGCCTTGACCGGCTCGGTGAACTGGTACTGCACATAACGTGCCTCTAACTCGCGGACGCGGTCGCCGAGCACTCGCTCGCGCGTCGTCAACACCGGATCCGCCAGCACCACCAGCAGGTCTCCCGCTTGGACCTTCGTACCCGGCCGCCCGACAATGCGCTCGATGAATCCGTCCGCGCCGGCGCGCACGAAGGAATCCTCCGGCAGCCAGATCACGCCCTCGGCGCTGGTCCGATAGGGAAGCGGGACCAAGCCAATCACTCCCAGCACAAAAACCAGAAGAGCCGCGCTGACCGTGATGGCTCGGCTCCGCACCGAGCGGATGCGCGGGTTGGTAAATAAAAATTTGAGCCCCTTGACCACCGGGATCGCCGCCCAGACCAGCGCTCCGAGAGCCACCAAGACCAACCCCAGACTAAAGAGCCGGTCCGCCAGATAGAGCAAAATGGCGACCATCACCAATATCCGGTAGAAGAATGAAAGCACTCCGTAGGAAACAAACCAGGCGCGCTCTCCCGGGCTCGCGCTGGGGGTTTCGGCGTCGCGGTTGCCGAACAGATAGCGCTCACAGAGATAACCGAGATAGACGTTGAGGCGGGTGCGCAGGTTGGGGATTTCGATCAGATCGACAAGAATGTAGTAACCGTCGTAGCGCAACAGCGGATTGCCGTTAAAAAGAATGGTCGTGATGCCGGCGATAAGAACGGCGTTGTACGCGAGGGTGCGCACGGTTCCCGGTTGGGCGTTGAGCCAGACAAAAAGCGCCAATGCGGCGATGAACAGCTCCACCAACATTCCCGCCGCGCCGACAACGACGCGCCGCCATTTTTCCCGAAAGGCGGATGCCGCCGACGCGTCCACATAAGGCACGGGGGTCAACACCAGCAGCATGACGCCCATATCATGGACCTCGCCGCCAAACGCCTTGACCGCAAAGGCATGGCCGAACTCGTGCAGCGCCTTGATGATCGGAAACAGCAGCCAGAGCAGCAAAAGGTTTTGCGGCGCCAGTAAGTTGTCGAGCACGTTCATGGTGAGATCCCGCCAATGGACCGCGGCCAGAACCAGCGCCGGAACCACCACGACGAGCCAGAGAACCGCGCCAAACCAGCCGAACAGGGGGTTCACCACCGGCAACAAGCGCTTGAGAAAACGCTCCGGGTCGAAAAGCGGCAAACGCCAGGAAAGAAAACTGAATATCTGGCTCTGCCGCTGGCGCCGCGTTTGTTGCTCGCGCCGCTGGAGCAACTCAGCGGCGTCCGGCGTAACGTCACATTGAAGGACATCGGCGCGGTAGAGTTGACTAAGGACTTGGATCATTTCGTCTTGCGTCGGCGCGTCGTCGCCCAGTCGAGCGCAAGCGGTGTCCCAGATCTCTTTGACCGTGCGGCCCCCGTCCATCAGGCCGATCACAGAGTAGGTGGTTGGCGAAAAGCGGAGAAAGCGCTCCATGGTGAGATCTTGCAGTACGTACCAGGTATCGCCCCTATACTGGTGGCGATGGATTTTCGCGTGGGTTCTTAGGCGCGGCTTGAGAGCCTCGACGCGATACCAAGAGGTGCTGAAGATCGATTTAGCCATCAGTGAATTCGTTCGAGCGGTTCGAAGGGTTCAAAGTTGTTCAAATCGTAGAAAACAGCTTGAACTTCATGCTTTCCTCCGTGATTAGGTCACGGCAACCAATGCCAGAGCTTGAGCCGTATCCAATCAACGATGTCGTGCGTCCAGATCCAAGCGTAACGGCGCCGATCGATATCGATCTTGCCGACGCCCTCCATGCCGGGCCGAAGACGCTGCGGCACAATCTCTAGCGCGGCTTCGACGCGGAAATAGTTTCGGCCCTCGTTGGCGGTGGATACCGGGGTGATTTTCGCCACGGTAAAAGGGAACGGATCGCTGGGAAATCCGGACAAAACGAGACGACCCCTTTGCGCCAAGCGAACCTCCGCGATGTCGCGTTCGTCAACCTGCAGTACGACACGGTAAGCGTCCAGCGGCGCGACCTCGAACAAAACCTGGCCCCGTTCGACGGGAGCGCCGAGAGATTGACTGAGGTCCCCTGTCACGATCTCGCCATCAAAGGGAGCGATCACCCGCGTGCGCGCCAGCTGGTCGTCGATCAATGCCACCTGAGACTTAGCCTGGTCGATCTGTGCGAGTCGGATTTGAACCTGCGCCGCGTTGCGATTGCCCAGCGCTTCGTAATATTGCTTGCTGCTTTGCTCGAGCTGGCTTTGCCACTTGCTGCGCTCCAGCGTGAGCTCGCGATCGTCAAGCCGGCAAAGGATTTGTCCCTGCCGCACGCTGTCGCCAGCGCGCAGCGGAGCTTCAGCAATGTAACCGTTGAACGCCGCCACAAGCGCCCGGCGGGTGGCCGGCTCGATAATAGTTTTTGCCGTTACCCGGTAGTCGGTTTTGGCAAAAATCAAGAACAACGCCAGCAACGCCAAACCGAGAACAGACAACTTCAAGGCGACATGATGAGGACCGATCAAGTGAGCTACCTGCGTCCGGCCCGCATCGATGACCTTCCTTACAATCGATCGGTCTTCCTGTCGGCGCACTTCGAGCATCGGGCCGGCGAGGCCGACGATGGCCTCGCATATGTCGATTTCGCCGCGATCGAAAGGCCGCTCCGCGGCCCGTTCAAGCGTGAGCATGCCGAGGGTCCGGCCGTAGCCGCTCAGCGGCACCGAGCAGATCGCGCCGTTACCGTACTGGCGCGCGAGTTCCGCGTGGGCGCGGGTTACCTGCACCTCCCCATTGAGCGCCGGAAAGTTGATGGCGATTTGCTGATCAAACGCCTCATCCATCGCGCCGCCGATGGCGCGCATAAGATTGGTTTCCTTTTTAAATTGAGCGCTGTGGGAGAGCGCTTCGACTCGAATATGTCCGCGCCTGGGAAAACCCAGACTGACGCGATCGCACTCGAAACGGATCGCCAGGGCGGTCGCGAATGCGACGGCCGCCCCGCGAAAGCTGTCCTGGGAGACCGCCGTGGCAATCGTTTCAACGACCGCTTGCAGGCGCCCTTGCAGCGCCGAGTCGCTGCTCCCTTGACTGCGGTGGTAGAGAAGTTCCAACCACGCCGAGCCCCACTGGAGCTGGCGCATGACTTCGTTCAGTTGCTCTTCAGAGCGAGGGTCGATATCCAGAGCCGCGACGCCAAAAAGTCGGGCGCCCGCTTGAATAGGGTAGGCGATATCGAAGCGATCGCGGGCCGTACCAACCGAGCTTAGCTTAATCTCCCTTTTAACAATTAGGCCACGGCGCTCACGCAACGCCCGCTCGGCCACGTCCGCGAGGTGTTTTAAATCACGTTGCCGATCCGGCCAAAAGGCCGCGGGGGCAAAAGCACGGCCCTCCTCGGGTGCGCCGAGGAGCACGACGCCGCCGTTGACGCCCTGGATCATCCCGCATAAGAGACTGAGCCATGCGGCGCAAAACGCCTCGGGGCTAGTCGCGCCGGTAATCTGCCGCCAAAACAGGGCGTCAGACTCTGCGAACCCGCCTCTACCGGCGATCTCTGGCTCCGCTCCAAGAGTATTACTTCCACGAGTTGCATCCAAGCGAGCCATTCTTAGGCGGATCCTCCAATGCTTTCGCGACCGTCCTTCACGGTTCGCAAGATCGGTTCGGCTGGTTCTTTTCCTCGCGATAAATCATTCGTATTGTATTTCGCCATACGGCCTGCGCCAGCCAAGTTATTCTTAACAACACAAGTGTCACTCGGCGCGCGCAACGAAAGATACTCAGCGTCTCACGCGCCTTAATCGTATGGCCGCATACTCTAGTCCAGGTCGTTCCCGCAACGCAAGGGGGGACAGGTCTAGTTGGCCCGGATTGTACCCCGTTGAGCATCACTTGCCGCTTTTTTCTACCTTTGCGCCATTGTGCTTCGATTGTGCTCACCACGCAGTTTATCGAAAGGGGTCTTTGCTGCTACCGTAAACCAAAGAGGCGTCAGGCGTTATGGGCTGCCTGCTCGCCTGTAAACTTTCGCGCCTTGCCGTCCAGTCCGTCCCTCCAATGCCTGATCCCATTCGACCAAGCTCAGGGGAAACTCCCTCGTAAGGAACGCCAAGATCGCAAAGAAGGCTTTCTAATTCTCCCTTGAGGCCCCAGCCGCAAAACTGCACAGGTCTCCATCACCAACGGCGCCCCCATACGAAGTCAACACCTCTCCCGATTCATCCTCCGATCAGGCTAAACGGCAATGGCCCTTCTCCGCCATCTCTTCACCTCCTCGGTGAATACAGACGGCTTACCATTGTCGTCCGGACGTTGAGCAGTAGGAGATCTTCAATTGTTTGATTTGAAACGGATAACTCACGAGGTTTTTTGGGCTGGATTTGAAACGTTTGCCGACAATTTGCGATCCTGCGAGGAACTCACTCGTAGGAGGCACACCATAAACCTGGGCAAATTGGTGTTTGCACAAATCACGCGACACTTGCCGTTGACGACGTTTCGCCGTTGCACCGTTGAATATCTCGCTGGCTATAGAAAACGGTCTTAATCAGAAACGGATAGAAGCGACGCTGGAGCTGACTGCTCCACCAACGGAAACAAAGAATTCGTTGAGAAAGAAAGGAATGGTCGGGGCGAGCGGATTTGAACCGCTGACCACACGCACCCCAAGCGTGTGCGCTACCAGGCTGCGCTACGCCCCGACGGGGGTTTGAACTAGTCGGAATGTAACACTCGCCCGGAGCCAAATCAATTTGCCCGGAACACAAGTACTCTGGCACCGATCCCATCGGCCGCGAGGCGCTTGCCAAGCGCCGTGAAATTCACTAGCTTGGCCTTGGAGGTTATCGATGTTTGGCATCGGCATGCCGGAACTGCTGTTGATCTTGGCGTTGGCGCTTATCGTTCTCGGTCCCAAAAAACTTCCCGAGCTAGCTAAGACGCTAGGCAAAGGATTGGCCGAGTTTCGCCGCGCCACCGACGAAATCAAGGACGAATTCCGGCAGATGGAGCATGAGATCGACGAATCGTCCACAACCGCCACCCCCAAGAACGATCCGGTTGTGGAAAAGCCCGCAGACTCCCCTCCCCCGACAGATTCACCCGACTCCGCCGAGAAAAAGTGAGCAAAAGCCAAGGTCACGGCCAGCCGGCCGATGCCCAGATGCCTTTCACCTCGCATCTGGGCGAACTTCGTTCGCGCCTCGTTAAATCCTGTCTGGCGATCGCCGTCGCGTTTATCGGCTGCTTCGCCGTTGTGGAGGAAATCTTTTTCGTCCTCGCCGCGCCGCTGCGGCGCCTCTCCATCGACGGGCTAACCCTCATCGGCACTGGAGTGACCGAAGCTTTCTTCACCAAGATGAAGGTGGGCTTCGTCGCCGCCGTCATCGTTGCGCTGCCGGTGCTCTTGTGGCAGGGCTGGCAGTTCATCGCCCCGGGGCTCTATGAGCATGAGAAACGCTACACGCGCAGTTTCGTCCTGTTCGGCTCGCTGTTTTTTCTCGCCGGCGCGGCCTTCTGCTATGAAATTGTCGTGCAGCTGGGTCTGAACTTTCTCCTGCGCAGATACGCGGCGCTGGGCGTGCAACCGATGATTCAGGTCGGCGATTACCTGTCCGTCGTGTCCCGGCTGGTTTTGGCGTTCGGGGCGATGTTTCAATTGCCGGTGGTGATTTTTTTTCTCGCTCGCGTGGGATTGATCGATCACCACTTTCTCATAAGGCACTACCGCTACGCTATCATCCTCATCGCCCTGCTCGCCGCGGTCCTGACGCCGCCTGATCTCGTCGCTCAACTGCTCCTAATGTTGCCCCTCGCCGTACTCTACGGGATCGGCATCGGAGTCGCTTATTTTGCCCGCCGCAGGGATGAGTCGCGGGGCGAGCCTTCGTAAATCTGAGGTTTTTGACATTGCGGGGGCGGGAGACGACTAACAGGTTGCTGGAAGACCCTGTTCGCAGGCTGCCCAAAAAGATCGTAGACACGAGACGCGCACGCTTTGAACGCTTTGAACGGTTTGAACGGTTTGAACCTTTTGAACTTCTTCGAGTCGTTGTGGTCTAAGAGGACTTTTCCGGGGCAGGTGGCTTGTTGTTTTCGACGGCTGGGCTGTCATCGTTGACGAAAGCACATGCGGCAAAGACCGTGGTCCACAGGCCGTCCTTGTTGCCGATGGCGGATTGGGTGATATTGGAGGTGCGCACGATTTTCTCGGACATTTTGAAAAGCTGCTCGCGCTCGTCCCACGCCGTGTCCGGATTGAACTCGATGCCCAGGGTGGTCGCTAACATGCTGGCCGCCAGGTCTTCGGCGTACTCTCCCGCTTTCTCATCGGTCTCGCCGAACGAGTGATGCTCGGAAAGATAGCCGTGCTGGGTCTCGTCGGACGGGATCGCCACGCCGACCGACGCCGCGACCAGCCGGTTCGGCTCGTTGGTGCTCTCACGGTCGTAGACGCAGAAAACGATTTCACCGGGACGGAGAAGCTTGACGCCTTCTTCCTTGGAAATGCGCTTGCAATAGGGCGGATAGATGCTGGAGACGAGAACGAGATTGCAAAAGGCCAGTCCGGCCGAGCGCAGAGCCAACTCGAAGGACGCCAGTTTTTCCTTATGGACGCCCACCCCCTTAGTGAAAAAACATTTTTTTGGAATCACTGTCAGCGTCTATAACATGAAAAAATTTCTCTAACAAGAATTGTTCGCAAAAATCTTTGCAAAAACGCAGACCAGAACGTTCGGATCAAACTCCGAGTGTGGCGGACAACGATCTGTTCGCTGATGATCACTTGCGCGCTGCACGCAGCTCGATCGTTTGGAACGATTGGAACCCTTGAAACGGGCGGGGCTGAGGTGGTGTTGGGCAAGGTGAACGATTAGAACAGGCTTCAGTATTATGGTGGAACGGCTGGAACCAGTACATTCTTGCGCCGCGTTATTAAGTTAAGCAATTAGGGCACGTGAGGCACCGCCCCTGTCAGGATGCGCCTAAACATGAGTGCAATACCCTGCTTTGCTCAGCACTCTATATTTACAGTGGAATATTCCCATGCTTCTTGGGAGGATTGTGCAGTTGCTTGTTTTTGAGCATCTCCAACGCGCGGATCAACGTTGGGCGAGTTTCCTCGGGGTAAATCACGGCGTCGATGTAACCCGACTCCGCGGCCTTGAAAGGATTAGCGAAGGTCTCGCGGTAATGGTCTATCATTTCGGCCTTTGCCTTGGTGGGATCATCGCTCTTTTCCAACTGGTCGCGAAATACGATATTGATGGCTCCCTCCGGCCCCATTACGGCGATCTCCCCGGTGGGATAGGCGAGGTTGATGTCGCCGCGCAAATGTTTGCTCGACATCACGATGTAGCCGCCGCCATACGCTTTGCGCGTCACCACGGTCACCTTCGGGACTGTCGCTTCCGCGTAGGCGTAGAGCAGCTTCGCGCCGTGGCGAATGATGCCTTGGTACTCCTGCACCGTGCCGGGGAGAAAACCGGGCACGTCGACGAAGGTCACCACGGGAATATTGAAGCAATCGCAGAAACGAATGAAGCGCGCGGCCTTAACCGACGCGTTGATGTCCAGACAGCCTGCCAGGGCCGCCGGTTGGTTGGCCACGATGCCGACGGGCCGACCGCCCAAGCGGGCGAAGCCGACAAGAATGTTCCGAGCGTACTTTTGCTGCACCTCGAAAAAACAACCCTCATCTACGACCGCCGCGATCAGATCCTTCATATTGTACGGCTTGTGCGGATTCTCCGGCACCAAGTCCCTAAGACGCTTGTCGCGGCGCTGCGGATCGTCGTCGGTGGGCCGAAAGGGCGGCTGTTCCTGATTGTTGCTCGGCAGGAAACTCAGCAGTTCCCGGATCATCAGCAGGCAGTCTTTCTCGGTGGCCGCGGTGAAATGAGACACGCCGCTCTTCGTGCTATGGGTGTCCGCTCCGCCCAGCTGTTCCTTGGTTACCTCTTCGTGAGTCACGGTTTTGATCACGTCCGGTCCGGTGATGAACATGTAGCTGTTGGTCTTCACCATGAACACAAAGTCCGTGATGGCGGGCGAGTAGACCGCGCCGCCGGCGCATGGCCCCATGATGGCGGAAATCTGCGGCACGACGCCCGACGCCATCACGTTGCGTTGAAAAATCTCGCCGTATCCGGCGAGGCTCATCACTCCTTCTTGAATCCGCGCGCCGCCGGAGTCATTGATGCCGATGATCGGCGCGCCGTTTTTTACCGCCATGTCCATGACCTTGCAGATTTTTTCCGCCACCACGCCGCTCAAGCTGCCGCCAAAGACGGTAAAATCCTGCGAATAAACATAGACCAGCCGGCCGTCGATGGCGCCGAACCCGGTCACTACGGCGTCACCGAGAAATTTTTGCCGGTCCATTTCAAAATCCCGGCAATCATGGGTACGCAAGCGGTCCAGCTCGACGAAGCTGCCGCTGTCCAACAAAAGGTCGAGGCGCTCCCGCGCCAGCAGCTTGCCCTGCTCGTGCTGGCGCCGGGCGCGTTCTTCGCCTCCGCCCGCTTCGGCGCGCTGGTTAAGGTCGCGAAGCTTGTCGAAGTTGTCGGTGATTGCCATTGAGAAAATGTCCTTAGCCGTGGGCTCAGAATTGGGTCAATTACGAGTGAACGCATCATAGCAAAAGTGCCTGGGCAGTCAATAGAATTTGCCCGTTCCGCCGACGCTCCTTGCTTGCAGTTCGACGGCGAAGTTGCTAGTTTTTCATCTCTGCCGACGAATGAATCCGTATCCTCCCCGATAAATGGTAAAACGCCAATGACGACAGCCCGAAGCGGCCAGCCTACCGCCAAAGAACGCCTCTCCTTCGAGAATCAGAAGAGCGATCTGAGGGGCAATCAGGCGCTTCTTTTGGTTTCCGCCAGTGAAGGCGACGCCAACATGCTCTATGCCGCCGGGTTCTTTGTTCCCGACCCGTTCATTTTCTTTCAGCACAAGCAGAAGAAATACGTCGTCATGAGCGACCTGGAAATCGACCGCGCCAAGAAACAGGCCAACGCCGACCGGGTGCTGTCACTATCGCTTTGCCAGCGTAAGCTGCGCAGAATGGGCCGGACGCCGGCGATGATCGATATTCTCGACCTCTTGTTCCGCGAGCGGTCCATCCGGCGCCTCGTCGTTCCCGCCAATTTCTCCGCGCTCTACGCCGATCAGCTACGAGCCAAGGGCTACAGCGTGCAGATCAAGCGCGATCCCTATTTCGCCGAGCGGGAAACCAAAAGCGGCGCCGAGGTGAAACACATCGCCGAATCGCTCCGCGTCGCGCGCCTCGGCCTCGAGGCCGGCATCCGCACGCTCAAACGTACCAAGATCAAGCGCGACGGTTACTTGTATCTCAACGGTGCGCGCTTGACGTCCGAAACTCTCAAAACCGCCGTAAATACGACGATCATGGCCCAGGGCTGGCTGCCCAGTCACACCATCATCTCGTCGGGCAACCAATGCGTCGACCCGCATCACGAGGGCAGCGGCCCGATCAAAGCGCACAGCTCGATCATCTTCGATATTTTTCCGCGCTCCCAGAAAAACGGCTACTTCGGCGATATGAGCCGGACGGTGGTACGCGGGCGGGCCTCCGACAAGTTGAAAGAGATCTACGCGACGGTCCAAGCCGGCCAGCAGATCGGTTTCGACATGATTCGCGACGGCGTCAACGGCAAAGAGGTGCATCAAAAAATCCTCGAGCTTTTTTCGGCACGGGGCTTTTCCACGGGAAGAGTCAACGGCCGGATGCAAGGCTTCTTTCACGGCACGGGCCATGGCCTGGGCCTGGATATCCACGAGCCGCCGCGCATCGCCCCGGTGGACGGGGCGCTCAAAACCGGTCACGTGGTGACTGTTGAACCGGGGCTCTACTATCTCGGCGTCGGCGGCGTGCGTCTCGAAGACGTCGTCGTGGTTACCGCCAAGGGCAATCGCAACATCACCGACTGTCCGCAATTCCTAGAGATCTGAGAATTCAAACCGGGATCGGCGGAGCTTCTCCGTCAGCGCATGGATGAAAACCAGACCGCAGCGCTGCTCGCCGACTTGAACAGTTCGGACAAGCCGACCATTCGCGCGGCGGTCGATAAACTCATTAAGCTCGCCGCTGCCACGCCCGCGCTGGCAGACGAACTGAATTACCTGCTCGACGATTCACGCGGCAAACATCCATGGCCCGCTGCGTATATCCTGGCGCATTTGCCCCATCCCTCACCACAGGTCTTCGAAGTCTTGCTGAAAGCCCTCGCCCATCCGGACCCCGACATTCGCTGGGCGGTCATGCTGCTGTTGGTTCGCCTGGCGAAAACAGACAGCGGCATCATCCGCCTTCTTCTTGAATTGCGTGAGACCGGAACCCCCACCCAGAGAAGGATGGCGCTTTACTGCATCCGCGATTTGAGTTTGACCGACGACGCCAGCTTGCATGCGTTGCTTGACTCACTGCGCGACAACGACCCCACGGTCCGTGTCACCGCGGTCACCAGCCTGAAAGGGAGATCGGGGATCGACTCCGGCGGCAGGAAAATGCTCTACGACCTTTTCGTGAACGATCGGGACTTAAGAGTGCGCAATGCCGCCGCCGTTACTTTGGCGCAGTTAGGATCACCGTCCGAAGAGTTTTTAGCGGCGCTGAAAATGGCGGGAGAGAGCGAGCATGCCCAATTGAGAAAAGCCGCAACCGCGGCAATTGCCATACTACAAAAAAGAAGGTCCGCTCCAGCCGGCGGCTGACGCCTCGGCCGGAGCGGACCTCTAGGTGGTCTGAGGGGGATTCCGAGGCTCCAGGCCCGAATCCCCGTCAAAGATTCCGCCTAGAGCCTAGGTCTCAGCCACCTCGCAGACAATACATATATCATCAATCATGTCTGGACCACCTCCTTTCTCTGCTGACCCGTAGTTTAAAGAAGCGATCCGAATCTGTCAAATAAAAAAACTAAGGCCTATCGGCAACGCGCATAGGGCCCGCGCTCTGCGCTTTGCTCCCTGCTCTTTGCCTATTAGGACGTCCAGCCGATAAAGCTCATCTGCCGGCCGGTTTCTTTCTTTTCCCGGCGGTATGAAAAAAACTCGTCGGACTCGCAGTACGTGCAGGGACCGATCTCAAAAAGCTGCTTCGACGGTAGGCCGGCCGATTCGAGGATGGCGCGATTGAGCTTGCGCAGGTCCACGAACGATTTGCCGCCTCTGATTTGAATAGGGTCCTCGGCCAGCCGGCCCCACTTTTCGCGCAGCGGTCCTGTCACGTCGTCCTTAACTTCGTAGCAGCAGGCGCCGATTGAGGGGCCGAAGGCGGCTTCGATCTCATCGGGAAATACACCGTAGTCGTCGTTGAATCGACGAACCATCTTCGCCGCGATTCCCATCAAGGCCCCGCGCCAACCGGCGTGCACGGCGGCAACCAACTTATGCTTCGGCGCGAGCATGAGGATCGGCACGCAGTCGGCAGTCAGCACGCCGAGATGAATTCCCGTTCCCGCCGTCACCATGCCGTCGGCTTCGCCGGCTTCTTTGAGTGTCTTGTCCTTGACCTCGACGATCTGATCGCCATGAACCTGCTTCATCGTCACAATCTTGCCGTCGTGTATCCCGACCAGGTGCTTCACATCGCAGACGTTTTGGCTAACGACCTGGTTGTCGTCGCCCACTCGATACGAGACGTTGAGCCCCGCATAAGGTCCAACGCTATTTCCGCCGCGTCGCCCCATAAAGCCGTGTAGCAGACCGTCGTACCGTTCCCACTGAATTACTTTCAGCCAGTTAAGTTCCATAGATAACGATTATGGTGAGTTGTGAAATGGCTTGCAAGCTCCCCTTTTCAGTGCCCTCCTCGTCGGGAACGACTCTGCTTCTCAGTTGCGAGTTCTGCTTGCGGGAAAAGAATCTGAATGGTGTGCTAACCCACCAGAAAAAAGTCGGAAAGAGGAAAATAAAATCGGAGTTTTAAGGAGCCACTGATTCGATCATCGGTGGCCGGTTCTATTTCGTTGACCTGCCGGGTAGGTTAATCCCAGTGCGGCGCAGCCGCGCCGCCGATCAGTTCGGCAGGGCGCTTTTCGAGCGTTTGAAATCTTCGACCTTGAGGTCGTGCTTTTTTAAAAGATCGTAGAAGTCCGCGCGGTATTTGCCGGCGAGCTTGGCGGCTTGAGTGATGTTGCCTTCGGTCATGGCGAGGACTTGGACCAAGTAATCCCGTTCGAAGGCGTCCCGCGCGTCTTTGAGCGACCGGAGCCTGTCGTCTGAAACGTCCTGGCGCTCGCGGCCAAGCCCTCCTTTTCCCCCGTCCGTCGCGCTCCCTTTGGTGTGCAGGATATAATCTTCATTGATCATATCCTTCTGCGTCATGGCGACGGCGTACTCGATGGTCGTTTCCAACTCACGCACGTTTCCCGGCCAGTCATGAAGCATCAGCTTTTTCAACGCCTCGGGCGTCACTCCTTTAACATCCTTTTTCATCTGCTGGCCGAATTTTTTTAGAAAATGCTCCACGAACGGGAGAACGTCTTCCTTGCGCTCTCTGAGCGGCGGCACTCGGATCGGAATTACGTGAATGCGATAATACAGGTCATCCCGGAATAATCCTTTTTGGACGCATTCGGCCAGGTCTTTATTGGTGGCGACGATGACTCGCACATCGGCTTCCATCAGCAATTCGCCGCCGACGGGGTAAAACTGTCGCTCTTGGAGAACGCGCAGCAATTTCGCTTGAGTCGACAGCGGCATATCGCCGATCTCATCGAGAAAGAGCGTGCCGCCGTCCGCCTGCATAAATCGGCCCTTGGTGCTCCTGACCGCCCCGGTGAAAGCGCCCCTCTCGTGACCGAAAAGCTCGCTTTCCAAAAGCGTTTCCGGCAACGCGGCGCAATTGAGCGCGACGAAGGATTTGTCTTTCCTTTCGCTGGCGAGATGGATCGCTTTGGCGATCAATTCCTTCCCCGTGCCGCTCTCGCCGAAGATGTAAACCGTCGAATCCAATTTAGCGATCCGCGTGACAACGTCCAACACCGAGCGCATCTTCTCGCTGCGCGCGACGATGTTGGCGAAATCATATTGCTCATGGACCAGTTCCTTGAGCCTCTTGATCTCGGTGTTCAGCCGGCGGTTTTCCAGCGCCTTTTCGATCCATAGCAGTGCGTTGCGGTGATCATAAGGTTTTGTCAGGTAGCTGTAGGCTCCTTTGCGCATGGCCTCCACCGCGTTCTCGATGGTGCCGTGGGCGGTAAGAATAATTGCGGGAACTTCCGGATTCACGGCGTGGAACTCCTCCATGACAGAAATTCCGTCTCGATTCGATAGCTTCAAATCGATGATGCAAAGATCGAAGGCGTCCGCTTTGAACGCGGCGACGGCTTCCTCCTCTTCACGAGCGGCGGTTACTTCGTATTCCGCTTTTTCCAGTCTATTCTTGATCAACCCAAGGATATCTGCTTCGTCGTCGAGGACTAGAATTTTTCCTAATGACATCGTTCACCCTACTTTCCGCGAATGCGCCTCTTCTGTTCAATTTCAATATCAACCTGACGCGATTTCTCAAGAACCTGCTTGGATTTCTCTACTTCCTGCTTGAGTTTTTCGATTTCTTGTTTCGATTGATCGAGGAGCTGCTTGAATTTTTCACCTTCCCGCCGCGACTGCTCGATGACCTGCTTGGATTTCTCCACCTCCAGCTTCAACTCTTCGATTTCCCGTCTGACTCGGGCCAGGTCTTCCAGTGCGGCGATCCACGCCCTCGACTGATCGGCCCACGGGCTTTCGGGATAGCGCGCTATCACCTCCTGGAAAGCCCCCATGGCTTTCTGGTTGTCTCTCTGGGGGTTGCGAGGATCGGCGGATATCAACGCTATATTAAAGGATGCGGCGTCCGAAGGCGAGGCCTCCTGCGCCAAGGACTGCGCCCGCTGATATTCTTTCAGCGAGCCGGGAAAATCACCGCGGGCAAATAGCGCCTGACCCTGCAGCATCGCATCGCGAATCTCCGCGCGATCTCGTAAGCCCGAAAGTATGCCGCAACCCGAGATTAGACCGAGCAGGGCAATGTAAAGAAAAACTTGCTGCCTTGCCCTAACTGGCTTTCTGCCCATATTTCACCGCCGTGGGAAGTAATGATGCTTTTAGCAATAGCTAGTCCCAGACCCGTGCCTTGTCCCCTTTGCGCTCCATACTGGTTTCCCTGAATGTATTTTTCGAATATCCTCGTCAGGTTCTCGGCCGGTATGCCCGGCCCGGAATCTTGCACGGAGACTTCTAATTTGCCTCCGATAAATTTAGTTCCCACTCTAACTTGTCCTTCATTGGGAGTAAACTTCACGGCATTGCCGATCAAATTCCGCAGCACATGTAACATGCGTTCCGGGTCCAATCGCGCCGGTGGAAGCGACGCATCGATGGCGGTCTCCAAGATGATCTGCTTGGCTTCGACGAGCGGGGCGATTTCGGCGACGATCACCCGGATCAACTGATCGAGACTAAAGGTCTCAAATTCGTAATTCCACATCCCCGCTTTCATTTTGGAGAGATCCAACAATGATTTAACCACGTGGACGAGCCGGTTGGTGTTCCCGGCAACGGTCGCCAGGATTTCTCTTTGTTTGTCCGTGATTTCACCGCCAATCCCGTCGAGCAATTGCGCTGCTCCTTCTTTGATGCAAGTCAACGGTGTGTTCAGTTCGTGTGCCATGGAGGCAGAGAAGTCTTCTTTCATTCGATCGATCTCTTTGAGCTTTTCGCACATCAGATTGAAAGCCACGGACAATTCGGCGATCTCCGGCGGCGAGCTAATGCGCAGGCCCGCGTCAAAGCGCCCTTCCGCGATCTCGCGGGTCTTGCTTTTAAGCAGCGCGACCGGCCGGGTGATGCTTCGGGTAATCAGCAGCGACAGGAGTACGATAGCTAACAAGCAAGCGGAGGTGATCATGATCGAAACCTGCAAGGCTTGGTCGACCGTTTGCGCCAGTTGATTGAGCTTGGCGTAGGTAGCTTGTTGTTGATTCGCCTTGATTTCCTCCAGTGATGCCTGGATGGTGTCGATGAACTGATCCTTTGCTTGCTTGTATTCAGTCTGGGAGTAGACCTTCTTGGCTCGTATCAACTGGACCTCTTCGGCAACCAACTCTTGGTAACTCTGGTAATCGCGCTGGATTTGGGACAGCAGGGCTTGCGCCGCCGCATCAGCCAAGGCCAGGGCTCGGCTGAGCTGACCGTTAAAATCTTCTTTGAGACGGAGGAACTGCTCGAACTCAGCCTCTTTCTTGGTGAGCACAAAGTTCTGTTCGAAGCGGCTCTGCGTGTCCAGCTTATCGGTAAGAACTTTCTGCAGGTCCAATAGGCTGTTGTCGATGCTTAGAATCGACCGGGTGAGCGTGTCGAAGCGTCGCAGCTGATAAATCGCATAAGCGCTGACCGCGGTTACCAATACGAATATGGTTAGATAACCGAGCGTCAGACGGGAAAATAAGCTTAACCGCATGAGTGCAAACCTATCCGTATCCCGAAAAGCGCAGTTAACCCGTCTCGCGTTCGAGGGCGGGAATCACCGCGGGCTCCCCGGGTGCGACCTCGGCCGAAAGAAGTTTCTGCCCGAATTGTTCGATACGCTTGTCGGCGTTCTGATAACTCGACTGGGCGTGGCCCAGATGTTTTCCCACCAGGTCGAATTCGTCCCTGAAGCGCGCAAAGTCCCCTTGCAGGCGGCCTAAGTACCGGATGATTTCCTTGGCGCGCTCCTCGACCTTCATCCCTTTGAGTCCGAGCACGATGGCCTGGAGGTAGGCGTAAAAACTTCCCGGAGAAACCGGAATCACCCGTTTGCTGAGCGCGTACTCGCTCAACGACTTTTCCGCGGCGGATTCCTCCTTGATGATCGTTTCGTAATAGACGTTTTCCGCGGGGATATACATCAAGGCGAAGTCATAGGTGCCCTCGTCGGGTAAAATATATTTTTGCGCGATGACATCGATATGCTTTTTCACGTCGGTGGTAAACTGTTTTTTGGCGCGCGTCCTCTCCTCATCGGTGGCTGCCCCCAGGGCCCGCTTGAAATTCTCCAGCGGGAACTTCGCATCCACCGGCACCAGGGAGTTGCCGAGCTTGATCACCGCGTCGGCCTTTTCGCCGCTGCGGAAGCGGTATTGGGTCGAAAAGTGATCCGGCGGCAGGACTTGAGCGAGCAGGTCCGCCAATAGAAACTCTCCCAAGCCGCCGCGCAATTTGGGCGCGCGCAAGATTTCCTGCAACGACGCGATATCCTTGCCAACCTCGTAGATCCTGCGGTTCGCCTCTTCGAGGCCGCCCAGGCTTTTCTGCACGCTGCCGACGACTCGAGCGGCGTTGTCCAACCGTTCGCCAAGGCTCTCTTGGGTCTTTTGCAGCACCTCTGCGTTTTCCTTGAGCCGATCGTTCACGTGGCCGAGCACCTGGCCCAACTGTTGTTGGACCTGCCGCGTCCCATTATCCAGCGTCTGGCTGATCTGCACGCGCAACTGGTCGATCTGCTGCTGCATCAACAGCAACGAACCATCCTCGCGCTTTTCCCCAAGCAGCGATTGAAGCCGCCGGAGAAAAATCCAACCAAGCAGGATAAAGCTCGAGAATAATAGCAGAATGAGCGACAGCGGCGATAGCGATTCCACGATTGACCGTGGCGGACTTATATAATTCTCAGGGCATATTCGAGAATTTCACTCAGTTTGCGGATTTGAACCGCCCGGATCGAGCGCTGTTCGCGAGGCGAGATAAAATAATCGTCAAGGCTCTTTTTCAAGTTCCACTCCAGCAATTCCACGCATTGTTCCATGCTGACTCTCTCGGAGCGCCGCTGGCGCGCCTGGTGCAGTTCCCGGAGCTGGATGATCTGAGCCATAGTCTAATGTTAGATTATGAGTGCGTACGCCAAATTGTCAAGCGCGAGGCGGAAAAATCCTCGGCTCCTGCTGGGTCACGCAATGAATCGCTCCCAGGCCGACGACGACTTCGTTGCAACGTAGACCGATCACTCTCCGGTCCGGGAAAAGCTCGCGCAGCACGCCCAGCGCCTGCCCGTCATGTGGATCGTCGAATACCGGCACGAGCACGACTTCGTTGGCGATGTAAAAGTTCGCGTAGCTGGCCGGCAACCGCGAGCCATCATAAAAAATCGCCGCCGGGCAGGGCAACGTCACGATGTTAAGATGGTTGCCGTCTTGATCGGTGGCGCTTCGCAGCCGCTCAAAATTCTCCTCGAGCTGGCGATAGTTCTCATCCCGTGAATTGGCTTCGCGGACGCAGACGACCGTACGCGGATCGACGAAGCGCGCGATGTCGTCGATATGGCCGTCGGTGTCGTCGCCGGCGACGCCTTCGCCCAGCCAAATGATATGGGCAACGCCGAGCGTATCCTCGAGAAATGTTTCAATCTCTTGCCGGGTCAGATTGGGATTGCGATTCTTATTGAGTAAACACTGCTCGGTGGTTAAACAGGCTCCGGCGCCGTTGACCTCGATGGAACCCCCTTCGAGGACGACCGGATGGTCGAAAACCGGGACCTTGAGGAGAGCGGCAATTTCCTTGGCGACCCGCTCATCTTCCTCATAGGACTCATATTTGCCGCCCCAGCCGTTGAAAATCCAATCGTTCAAAGCCAGCGGGCTATCCATCGTCGATCGTGTAACGAAAGTCGGTCCGTAGTCGCGCATCCACACGTCCGCCGTGGGAATGCGCAGTAACGACACGTTGGCCAGCGTAGCGCCGGCTCTCTTCAACCGCGCCGCCACTTCCCGCTCGGCGCTTTCGTCGTTCACCAGCAAACCCACCTGCTCCACCGCGGACAGCTCGACGATCATCTGCACCCAGACGGCTCTCACCTGTTCCAATTGCGTGGGCCAATTGTCCAGACGATGCGGCCAGGAAAGCCACGTCGCGCGGTGGGGATTCCACTCGGCGGGCATGCGATAGCCGAGGGAGCGCGGGGTCACGAGGTTGGCCATGGTTCGAGTCTTGAGCCGGTGGATGAAAGATGAACGGCGATCAGCGCCGCCTGGGTTTATCCCGAATTCCGCAGTTGAACATGAGCGAGGGGCGAACCTGGAGCGGCGAAGACACCCAGGGGTGCTGTTTCAAAGTCTTTTCTACCGCTTGGCACAACGCCTTATTACTCCGACTAAATTCGCACAGCAGCGAGATCTGTCCATAGCTCAGGGGTAGAAAAGCATTGTCTTCGTTGCGCAAGGTTTGCCCCTCGCTCACAGCGTCACTTTCCCACGGCGGAATCCTGGTTTATAGAGTCCCCCGGCCAGGGCGGGGGACTGAGTCGAGTTGTCGATGGCCCGCAACTGAAGTAGGCCATAGGCGTCGATGCGTCGGTCACGCAGGAAGGGCCAGCTCTGCCGCGTCTCTTCGATCTTGGCGAGATCGCACTTGACGATTAATCGTTCATCGCGTTCGCCGCCGGCGCGGGCAATGATTTCGCCGAACGGACCGGCGACGAACGAGTTGCCCCAGAACTTAAGCTTCCCTTCCCGCCCGACGCGGTTCACCGACGCCACATAGACCCCGTTGGCGACCGCGTGGGAGCGTTGGATCAGCTCCCAGGCGTCGCGCTGGTTTTGCGCGACCTTGCGCGGCTCGTTGGGAATCCAGCCGATGGCGGTCGGATAGAAAAGAATTTGCGCGCCCGACAAGGTCGCCAATCGCGCGGCCTCGGGAAACCACTGGTCCCAGCAAACCAACGTGGCGATTTTTGCGTACCGCGTCTCGAAACTCGGGAAACCGAGGTCGCCGGGGGTGAAATAAAATTTTTCATAATAAAGCGGGTCGTCAGGGATATGCATCTTGCGATACTTGCCGGCGATGGAGCCGTCGGCGTCGATCACGACGGCGGTGTTGTGGTAAATCCCGGCGGAGCGCTTTTCGAAGAGCGAGGCGACGATGACGATTTCTTTCCGGCGCGCCACTTCCCCGAGCGACTCCGTGGTCAGCCCGGGAATGGTCTCCGCGAGCCGAAAGTTCCGGTGATCTTCGTTCTGGCAAAAGTAGCGCGAGCGAAACAGCTCTTGCAGGCAGACGATCTGCGCGCCTTTCATCGCCGCGGCGCGGATGTGGATAACGGCGTTTCCCAGATTGGCGTCGGGATCCTCAGCCGCCTTCATCTGAATAAGAGCGATCTTTACCAGTGCGCGCTTCTTGGTACGGGGCATAAGGCAAGGAGAACTTATCAGATTGGAGGTGAGCAACGGACAAGGGAGAGGAAAAGCTCGTGGCTATTCCTCTCCCGTAGGCACTGCATGGGCGACTACTTCAGATGCTGCGCGAAAAATGCCTTGGTCTTTTCCCAGGCGTCTTTCGCCGAGGCCTCATGGTAGCTTCCCCGGTCGTCGCAGAAAAAGCCGTGGCCCGCTTCCGGATACACCTCTAGTTGAAAGGCCACTTTCTTCGCCGTCAATTCCGCTTTAACCTGTTCGACATGCTCCTGAGGGATCAACTGATCCTTGGCGCCGAAGAAAAGCTGCATCGGGCATTTGATCTCGCCGGTGCGCGAGAGCGGGCTCGGGTTGCCCATCACAATGCCGCCGCCGTAATAGGGCACCGCGCATTTTAAGTCGCCGGAGTGGTGCGCCGCGGCTAGATAGGTCAGCCTCCCGCCCATACAGAAGCCGGTGACGCCGATGGAGCCGGACTTGACGTTGCCCTGCGATTTGAGTTGCGCGATCGCCGCTCCGATATCTTCCATCGCCTTGCCGTCGACCACCCGCTGCAAGGTCGCAATCGCCTTCTTCATGTCCGAATAGGGGATCAGCCGCTCCGTTTCCCGATGGAAAATATCCGGGGCGATCGCCACGTAGCCTTCAGCGGCGATCCGTTCGGTCACCTTTTTAACATGATCGTTGACGCCGAAAGCTTCCTGGACAACGACGACGCCGGGATACGCCCCGCCGCCCTTGGGCTGCGCGATATAGGCATCCATCATTCCGTCGGAAGTATTGAGTTGTACCGTCGAACCGCTAACGTCCATGACTATCCTCCTTATATTGGCGAACGCAAATCAGAGTGGCTTCTCTCTATCAGAATTCCCTTTTCCGGTCCACCCCTCAAACTCCCGACAATCGTCCGTCCGAATCAAAAATACTATCTCACCACGAAGCACGCGAACGAAGGCCACGAAGGTTTCGGACCCATGATATTTTCAAACTTCCTAACTTCGTGCTCATGCTACTATCCATGAGAATTGTCGCGGCCTGCGCAAATTTCCCGGGAATCGAAATCTCTCGGATTCGGATATTGCTCGCGCCAAGGCGCCAAGACACTAAGTGACAGGCATAAGACCTGTCATCCCGAGCGAATGCGAGGGATCTAGGAAAGATTTCTCTCTTCGTTCGAAATGACAATGATTTCCCTTTGCGTCTTTGCGCGAGATAGTCCGAGACCGACCGGTG
>ORMF012283329.1_pt1 | contig 22339 bp, 18 predicted proteins | sample 1779871 | NCBI WGS metagenome assembly ORMF01 (sample SAMEA104232316, study PRJEB22302) | groundwater metagenome | biome: forest; feature: aquifer; material: groundwater | place: USA | collected 2011-08-07 | depth 5.4 m | reverse complement strand
TGTCGCACACCACTCTCCCCCCGCGATGTGGAAGAATTCGCGGGGATGAATGCGGTCTACCCCCGCCACGTCGTCGATCCGCCGCCTGCCCGATCGACCGTGCAGGTTGCCGCGTTGCCAAGAAATGCGCGCGTCGAGATCGACGTGATCGCGGTCCTGTAAGCCCCCTGAAAATTGCCGGTGACGAACGGTGCGGAGCTAAGATCCGCACCCATGGACGAGTTCGATGCGACGCAACGTTCCGTTTTGGACGGAAAGTATACGGGTGATAAGGTGGCAAGCAACGCCATATTCCGCCCGTACGGCGCCGCCGAACTTCTGGCGCTCTGTCTCGAGTCGAACCAGGAAGTACTCAACAATCTTCCCAGGTGAGTCAGGCGCGCGCGGTACGTTCAACGTCGAGCACTCCTTCGACACGCTTGATTGATTTGATGACCCTCTCCAGATGCTTCAGGTCGTTAATTTCGACCGTCATATCAATTCGTGCCTGCCGGTCCTCTCCGGTTCGCGCTTCCATATTGGTGATGTTGGTGTTGATGCCGGAGATCGTGGCGCTGATTTCCGCGAGCATGCCCTTCCGGTCTTCCACATGCATTGAGAGTCGGACTGTGTACGGCGCTCCGCCTGCCGCCGTGTCCCACTCCACATCAATTCGTCGCTCAGGATCAAACATGAGGCTCAGAACGTTGGAGCAACTCGACGAATGAACGGACACGCCTTTTCCTCGAGTGATGTAGCCAACGATCTTTTCGCCTCGGATCGGATTGCAACACTTCGCGCGAAACACCAGCACGTCGTCGCTGCCGCGAACCTTGATCTTGTCTTCAGACGACCCGCCTGGGCGTAGCACTCTCTTGACGGCGGAAACAATGGCGGACTCCGGGCGTTTCTCGCTCAGCTGGCCACTCGGCACCGCTTTCTGGAGAATCGTGCGCGCCGACAACTTGCCATAGCCAGCATGAGCCAGCAGTTCTTCGACCGATTTTGCACCGTATTCGGACGCGAATTTAGCGAGTTCCGCGCTTTCGAGCACTGCCTTGGAACTGATGCCGTGCCTCCGGGCTTCTTTCTCGAAGAGGCGCCGGCCCAACTCGATGCTCCTGGCGCGTTCCTCTGCTTGAAGCACATGCTTGATCTTGTTTCGAGCGCGCGCCGTCGCGACGAACGTCAACCAGTCGCGACTGGGTTTGTGACTGGGCTGCGTGATGATTTCCACGATTTCGCCGTTATGCAGCGGCGTCCGAAGTGGCACCATCTTTCCATTGATGCGCGCACCGACACACTGATTACCGACGTCCGTGTGGATGCTATATGCGAAATCGACGGCAGTTGCTCCTCGAGGGAGTGACCGCACCTCCCCTTTGGGAGTAAAAATGTAGACCGCCTCCGGATACAGGTCGATCTTCAGGTTCTGTAGGAATTCCTGAGGGTCGTGGACCTCTTGCTGGACCTCGAGGAGTTGGCGTAGCCACTGGAAATATCGCTCGTCGCGATGATCGCCGACGCGCCCTTCCTTGTACTTCCAGTGCGCAGCAATCCCTTCCTCAGCGCGGCGGTGCATCTCTTGGGTACGGATCTGGACTTCGAACGGAAAGCCGTTCTCGCTGATGACCGACGTGTGCAGCGATTGATACCCGTTCGGACGCGGCGTCGCAATCAAATCCTTGATACGACCTGGAATTGGCGGCCAGGTGTTGTGGATGATGCCCAGCGCCGCATAGCAGTCCTTTGCTGATTCGGCGATCACACGCAGCGCGACGAAGTCGTACACCTGCTCCAGGTCGATCCGATCGCGTTTCAGCTTCTGGTGGATGCTGTAGAGACGTTTGATGCGACCGTCAATCGCCTCCACCGGCACCTGCGCTGCGCGAAGCTGCGCAGAGAGCCGCGCCTTCAAGTCCTCGATCTGGCCTTCCGTGGCGCGTCTCTTCGCCTCGACCTTGGCACGCAGCCCCTCGTACGCCTTCGCCTCGAGATACCTGAACGACAGTTCCTCCAGCTCGTTCTTCACCTTGCTCATCCCCAGCCGGTTCGCAATTGGGGCGTAGATATCGAGCGTCTCCTGGGCAATTTTGATCCGGCGCTCCTCCGGAAGATGCTGGAGCGTACGCATGTTGTGAAGCCGGTCGGCGAGCTTGACGAGGATGACGCGAATGTCATCGACCATCGCCAGCAGCATCTTGCGGAAGTTCTCGGCCTGCCGCTCCTCGCTCGAGGAGAACGGAATGGCGCCGATCTTGGTCACCCCTTCGACAACGTGGGCGATTTCGGGCCCGAAAAGCTCGGCGATACGCTCCGGGGTGGTCAGCGTGTCCTCTACGACGTCGTGGAGCAGACCAGCCGCCACCGCCACGACGTCCAATTTCATGTCCGCGAGGAAATCGGCCACTTCGAGGGGGTGCACGAGGTAGGGCTCGCCGGAATGGCGGACCTGCCCCTTGTGTTCGAGCGCCGAGAAGACGTACGCCCGCCGAAGCAGCTCGAGGTCGGCCTCGGGACTGTAGCTCCGCACTTTCTCGAGCAGCGTCTCGAAACGAATCATTGAAGCCGGTGTCTAAGATATGTATCGGCGAAAGGGAACGCCGCGATCCCCATGATAGGAGTGGGGTTGAGGGGGGTCAAGGAAACCGCGCCAGAATGCTTGACTGACCGGAAAACGGATCACTATACTGGCGCGTTTACGAAATATTTGGCGGGCACCAGCCCGCCTCAAACCGCGTGTCACTCGCGCTCATGCGCGGAACAAGGCGCGCTCGAAACGGCAGCACGGTCAATCCCGGCGGCCAGAAACGCGCTTCGAGAGGTTGAGTTGAAAGGGGATACGATGCGGAAGCTTTTGTCACAGGGCATCCTGTTCGCGGTCGTTGTTGCCGTCAGCGTTGCGGCGACCGGATGCAGTCAGTACAACGGATTGAAGGCGAAGCGAACGTTCCGGGACGCCAACGGTCTGTACCAGGGCAGCGATTTCAAGGCTGCGGCGGCGAAATACGAAGAGGTCGTGGCGCTCGATCAGGACATCCTGAACAAGTTCTACCTGACCCCCGCCTACTTCTTCCTCGCCAACAGCTACGACAACCTCTATCGAGTGGCGAAGAGGGGCGACCCGATCAACGACGGGTACATGACCAAGGCGGTCGAGTACTACAAAAAGGATGCGGAGCTTGACGCCGACCCGAAGATGAAGAAGCTGTCGCTCCAGTACCTTGTAGCCGCCTACGGTCCAGACAAGTTGAACGACCCGACGCAGCAGGAACCGATTCTTCAGCAGATGATCCAGGTGGACCCGACAGACCCGGCCAACTATTTCTATCTGGCGAACATCTACGAGCAGAACGGCGACTACGAAAAGGCCGAGGAGCAGTTCCTCAAGGCGAAAGAGATGAAGCCGAACGACTCGTCGGTTTACACGACGCTCGCGGCGTTCTACGACCGCCAGGGTGAATTCGACAAGACGATCAACGCCTTGAACGAGCGCGCGCAGCACGAGCCGAACAACCCCGAAGCCCACCACGTCATCTCGACGTACTACTGGAACGAGGCCTACAAGAACTTCAAGCTGACGGAGGCGGACAAGAGGAAGTACATCCAGGCTGGCATCGAGGAGGCGGACAAGGCGCTGGCCCTGAAGCCTGACTACTTCGAGGCGCTGACCTACAAAAACCTGCTGCTGCGGTCCATGGCACTTGTGGAGAGGGACCCGGGACGGCAGCAGGCGCTCCTGAAACAGGCCGACACGCTCCGCGACAAGGCCCAGGAACTGCAGAAGCAGAAGCAGGCCACCACCACGGCGCCGACGAAGAGTTAATTCAGACGGCCGAGTCGCTCAACCACGCAGTACCGACGAAAGGCCGTCCCAAACCGTGGGACGGCCTTTTTCATTGTACTTACGCCGACACGCTCAGTTGAATGAATAGCGGAAACTGAGCATGAACTGATACACGTCGCTCAAGCCTGTTGCTGTCTGGAACGACTTGGTTATCAGTTGGCCGTTGGCGACGGCCATGCGATAGCTGACGCGTCCCTGGGCATCCGCCGTAGCGTTACTCAGAAGCTGAGCCCCGTAGGCCTGAGTAATCGGAACTGCCAGGCGCTGGCTCACGCCCCAGTTGTGATTCAGCATGTTGCCGAAGTTCGTGAAGTCGATGCGGAACTGGCCGGCGTTGCGCTTGCCGGCGATGTTGTGGAATACGTCCTGGTTGATGCTCAGGTCCATCCTCTTGACGAACGGGTTCCACACGCCGCCGCGCTCGGCGTACTCGCCACGGTGCTTGCTCAGGTACTTGTCCTGCTGGATGTACGCCTCGAAAGCCTGCGCCTGCTGATCGGGAGTGAACGTGACTCCGCTGGCGGTGAAGGTCACGAAGTTCATCTCCGAGGTGTTCCTCGGAATGTAGATCAGGTCGTTGCCGGCGCCGCCGTCGCCATTCATGTCGCCGGCGAACACGTAGCTGGCGTTGCTGCTGAGGCCGCCGCCGGCGCCGTTCAGAGCGGGCTTCGCCTCCCAGAACGCCGCGATCGTGGTGGCTCCGAAGCCGAAGTACGAACGGCTGTAAGAGGTCTGCAGGAACACCCGGTGGCCCTGAGCTGACTGGGAGCGGCCGACACCGGGGTTGTTGGGATCGCCGTGGTGCTCATTGAGGTTGTACGACGAGGCGGCCGTCGAGCCCGGATCGATGGTGTTATGCGCATCGCCGTAGCTGTAGACACCTTTCAGCGTGAGCCCGTGATACAGCGACTTCGACAACATCCCGGAAATGTTCCACGAGTCGCCGACGCTCTGGTTCTTCATGACGATCGCGCCGGTCACCTGGTTTCCCGCCGCGTTGTTGATTCGGTTGACGCACGGGCCCGGTGTTGGAGCTGCGCATCCGGTCCCAACCCATCGCGCCCGCGCATCGACTCCGGTGAACGCGGACTGCGCCGGCGGCAGGTTGGCGTTGATGTAGTAGATGCCGTTGACGTCCTTGTTATAGACGAACTCTGCGGTGCCGGTTATGCCCCCGGGAAGCCGGCGATCGACCGCGATATTGTTCCGTAAAACCTGCGGGAACTTGAAGTTGTTGTCGGTGACGTCGAGCTCATAGCTCGCCGCCGGCGCTCCCGTCACATTCGTCGGCTTGTACTTGTTCACGTCGGGGCTGAACGGCCGGTTGGTGGGATTGTCTTCGAGCCGCGAGCCCTGCAGGACGCCGGTATTGCCAAGCTGGTTGGAGATCCAGACGTACAGGGGCGGACCCGTGAAGACGCCGACCCCGCCGCGCACCTGGGTCTGCTGATCTCCCGCCACGTCCCAGTTGAAGCCAACCCGCGGCGAAAAGAGAATCTTCGCGTCCGGAAGGCTCCCGCTCGAGTAATTCACGGGCGATCCGGCTTCATCGCGGAACGTCAAGGCGTCCGCGGCGGGATTGGGATACCTCGTGTTGGTATCGAAGGCCGGGACGTCGAATCTGATGCCCGCAGTGACCGTCAGATTCGCACGCGGCCGCCACTCGTCCTGGGCGTAGCCGCCCGCATTCAAGACGTTCAAATTCTGGATGGGCTTGTCCAGCCCGGGGAGGTTCATCCATCTCACCTGGTACCGCCGCGGGATGACGAGCGACGATGTCCTATTCGGATTCGCGAGATAGCCGTTGGCGTCTGCGTAAAAGTCGGCCAGCGAGTTGTAGACATAGGCGCCTTGCTTACAGCAATTGAAGAACGAGTTTTGAGCTTCATAGCGCTGAAGCGTGAAGCCGAACGTCAGTGAATGCCGGTTGCTGAACTTCGTGAAGTTGTCCTGGAACTGAGTCGTTTGATAGAGCAGCTCGTTGTTCGGCGTGAACGGCTCGGAGCCGAACGTGAGATACGTCGTTCCATCGGGAGCGACGATATCCACGAGCGGAAAGAGCTGGATGTCCTTACGGTTCTCGTTGTTGGTGGTATATCCCCCGATCATACTGTTCGACATGCTGTTGCCGATGACCGAGTTCCATTCGCCGATGCCCGACTTGATGGTTTCGAGCTGTTCGTAGTTCGAATTCGCGAACATCAGAGAGCCCGTGCCGAGAGTTCGGCCAAAACCGGCGGACGAAGAGCCGGACATGAGCTTTGCCGCATTGGAGTCGAGCTGGTTGTAGCGGAAGCTGATCTTGTTACGACTGTTCAGGTTGTAGTCGCTCCTAACCAGATATCTCTTGGCCGGCGTGGTGCTTGGAAGGTTCTCGAATCCCCCTGTCTCGTACTTGAAGTTCTGTGACAAGTATGAGCTGAGTGTCGTCATGTCGGACGCCAGGACCCGGGTGATGTTTCCGCCGACGGGCTCACCACCGGAGTTGGCCCTGAACGTGTGGAGCGGCCGCTTGTCCTCCTCGTTTTCGTAGGTGCCGAAGACGAATAGCTTGTTCTTGATCACCGGCGCCCCGGCCCACACACCGGTGTTCCGGAACGTGAAGGTGCCCGGATTCACTGTCAGTCCCTTCGCCTCGGTTCCGACGAAGTTCTCGTTCCGGAACCGGTGATACACAGAGGCGGTGAGTTGATTGGTGCCGCTGCGGGTAACGGTGTTGACTGCAGCTCCGATGAAATTCCCCTGACGGACGTCGTAGGGCGCGACGCTGACCTGCACCTGCTCGATGGATTCCAGTGAGATCGGCGCGACACCGGTTCGACCACCCGGCTGGCCCGAACCGAGGCCAAACGGACTGTTGAAATAGGACCCATCAACCGTCATGTTGTTCTGCCGGCTGTCCTGGCCCGCGAAGGAGTCGCCACTTGCCTGCGGTGTCAACCGCGTGACGTCGCTGATCTTTCCTGTGATCGTCGGTAATAGGGCGATGTCGGCTCGGCCGACCGATGTCGCTGCGCCAGTCCGGCTGGAGCTGAATACGGCATCGGCCCTCTCCGCCGTGACAACGACGGTCTCCTGAATCGCGATGGCACGTACGGTGACCGGCACGTCCGTCGCAACGCCGAGATTGACCGTGACGTCCTCCTGGGTCTTGGGCTCGAACGCCGTGCCGGTTCCCACGAAAGTGACCGTCACTGAATACGGTCCGCCGACCCTCATGCCGGGAATCGTGAAGCGTCCGTCCGCGCGTGTGGTGGCCTCGTAGTTGGTTCCCGACGGCAGATGGATCGCAATCACGGAGGCCCCGGCGATGGGCTGTTGCTGCTCGTTGGTCACGACGCCACTGATGGCGCCAGTGGTGACGCCCTGCGCGCTGGCATGACCAGCCAGCCAGAGGAACGCGACGAGCACGATGAAGAAGGTACCGGTTCTCAGACCCGGCCACAGCGTGGCGTTTCGCAAGCGCTTCATTGAATCACTCCCAAGTGTTGAACACCCAAAGGGCTACTGCTGGACGGACCGCGACACACCCAACGTGTAGATGCCGCGGGCCTTGAGGAAAATCAGAATACGAGAGCCAAGTAACGTCCTGACGACGTTATACCCGGCCCACGAGTCCCGAAATTGTACACCCGGAACAACAGTCCGCGAGGTGCTCGCGGATTTCGCTTTTCGTGCGGGTGCACGTGTGCGGACCGCTCGCGGATGGGCGGATCCGCACACTCGCCAACTGCACCCCGTGACGATCGCAATCATTTTCGGAGGATTTCACGCGCGTCCGTGGCACTGATCCTGCTCTTCTTGGGGAAACGAGAATGGATATGGAATCCGAGACCGTGACGGGGACGATTCTGGTCGTCGACGACGACGAGGGCGTCCGCAAGCTGCTGGCGCGCTGGATCGCAGCCCTGGGGTACACCGTCAAGGTGGCGCCCGATGCCGAAACGGCGCTGGGCGTCATGCGCGGCTTTCAGATCGACGTGGCGTTGTGCGATATCCGGATGCCGGGCCACGATGGAATATGGCTGGTCGACCAGATGCGCCGCTTCCATCCGACCGTCGCGGTCGTGCTCGCCACGGGATTGCTGGAAATGGACCCGGTGGTCACGCTACGACCCGGTGTGGTCGGGTACATCGTGAAACCGTTCAACCGCGAGGATCTCGACCTGGTCGTCAGGCGCGGGATGGCGGATCGCTCGCGCCTGCAGGTGGAGCAGGCATCGGGACCGCGCCTGCTCTCGGCCGGCGTGCTTGACGGCATCGTCCTGTCGCAAGACTGATCCGCGACTCTACGCGCCAGGCGTAGTAGTGGCGCCCTTCCGCATACCTTCGGTGACGATACCCACCTTTTCGACACCAGCGCCCTTCGCGGCATCGATGACGTTGACGATGTCGCCGTAGCGAAGCGTCCCGTCGCCGCTGATGAACATCGTCTTGTCCTTGCGCTCCTCGAAGATGACGCGCAGCTTTTCTTCGAGATCCTGCAGCGTGACGTCCTGGTGGTTGATCGAAATCTTCTTGTCAGCGGTGTACTCCAGGACGATCTGGCTGATCGGCTGGTTTTGCTGCGGTGTATTCGTCTCGGGCGGAAGGTTGATGTCAAGCCCCTTCTGCGAGAGCGGCAGCGCCGCCATGAAGATGACGAGGAGCACGAGCAGCACGTCAATCATCGGCGTGATGTTCATATCCGCATTCGGCTGCAGAACTTTGCCCTTGAAGACGGCGTCGGCGCCGTAGTGCTGATGATGACCGTGAGCCATTACTTGCCTCCTGCGCCGGCGGACAACGCGTTGGCGGACTTGCTGTCGGTAATCAGACCGACGTCCTCGATCCCGGCTCCGCGAAGCATGTCCATGGTGTCCATGACGGCGCTGTAGGGCGCGTCCTCATCGGCCTTCAGGAGGATCAACTTTTCCTTTTTCGTCTCGAGAATGGCGTCCAGGCGGGAGCGCAGCTCTTCCTTGCGCACCTCGACGCCGTTGATCCACGTCGTTCTGTCGGCCTTGATGCCGAGGACCGTCTGGTCCTGGGTCTCGGGCTTCGAAGCGCTGTTGACAGCGATCGGCAGCCTGACGTCCACGCCCTTCTGCAGGAGCGGCGCGATGATCATCATGATGATGAGCAGCACCAGCATGACGTCGACGAGCGGAGTGACGTTGATGTCGGATTTGACGCCAGTGCTGTCGCCCAGTTGCATTGACATGATTACGACTCCAAAACCGATTGGCGATCCGCGATTAGCAAGTTGCGATTGGCGCGGCCAATCACAAATCGCTAATCGCCAATCATAATCCAGCGACTACGCAGTCTTCTTGATGAAGTAATCGACGAGCTCCGACGACGAGTTGTCCATTTCGACGTTGAAGTACTCGATACGGCTGGTCAGGAAGTTGTAGAACCAGACCGCGGGAATCGCCACGAATAATCCGAGCGCGGTCTCGATGAGCGCCTCGGCGATACCAGCTGACACGGCGCCGATACCACCCGAGCCGGTCGATGCGATGCCGACGAACGCGTTGATGACGCCGACAACCGTGCCAAGGAGTCCGACGAACGGGGCCGTAGAGCCGATCGTGGCCAGCGTGTTGACGCCCTTCTTCAGGTCCGACGCGGTGAGTGCCGTCGCGCGCTGAATGGAACGGCGGACAGTGTCGAGGACATCCTCACGATTGAGGTTCGAGCCGCCCGTCTCCTGCTGGAACTGGTACTCCTGCAAGCCGGCGAGCACGACCTTCGCGAGGTGGCTGTAGCGATATTCCTTCGACGCGGAGAGCGCGATGGCTTCCTTCAGGCGGCCGTCCTTCAGGTGCTTGGCCACTTGGGGCGCATACAGCTTCGACTGCTTGCGCGCCTGGTTGTAGGTGTAGACGCGCTCGATCGCCACGCCAACCGACCAGAACGACATGATGAACAGTACGACGGCGACCCCCATGGCGACCGGCCCCATGTTGGCGGCCATGTCGATGAAGTTCAGCCCAGCTGCTTCCTGCGCGAACGCGGGAGTACTGAGTGCAACCATTCCGAGCCCGGCACACGCGATTCGTGCAATTTGACGCATCTTCCTGACTTCCATTACTGCATCCTCCGCTGGAAAGAAACTGCGAGTAGTAGTTGCTCGTGGTTGCTGTTAACTGAGTGTGAACTGGACGGTCACCGTCATGATGACCGGCACCGGCACGCCGTTGAGCAGCGTCGGCGTGAACTCCCACTGCTTCACCGCGTCGAGCGCCGACGAGTCCAGCAACGGAATCGAGCGCAGCACGCGGGCGTCCTGCACCTTGCCGTTGGGTCCAATCGTCGCTTCGATAATGACCACCCCCTGCACGCGGGCTGACTGCGCGATCGGAGGATAGACGGGCCGCTGGTCCTTGGTCTTCATCGGCGGCTTGATGTTGCCGCCGACGCGAACCGGCGCCGCGGGCGGCGGCGGGGGGGGTGGAGCTTCTGGAATACCGCCAACAACGCCACCGATGACTCCGCCGGGGACACCGGATGGCTCCGCGCGCTCGAAGCTCGTGTCCGGCGGTTCAGGGGCGATTTCCCGTGGCGCTTCCGTCGGGGCCGCAGCCGGGTTGACTTCAACCACCGGCTTCGGCGCCGCAGCCTGCGGAGGAGGTGGTGGCGGCGGCGGCGGTGGCGGGGGAGGAGGCGCGGCCGCGAAAGCCATCATCGATGGCGGCGTCGGCAGCACATCGGCCGCCAACAATGGAATCACGATCAGCGCGAGTACCGCCGCCGTATGTACCAAAATCGAAACCGGAACCGTATACCACTGCTTGGTTCCGACCTTGACTGATGGCTCGACGATGTCGCCGAACATATCTCGTGGCACCGGACTTACCCTCCTGCAGACGTCCCTTGGTCCTGGCCGGGTCCTTTCAGCCCCGAATCCCTAGTCGGGTCCTCTCGGACCCGCGTCGACGGCCGACAAAGGCCGCCGATTATGGCTACCGCCAAAAATTGGCGTCAACGAACGTACGGCCCTGAACCCGAAGAGGGCCGACAGTCAAGTTAGACACCGGTTCTTCCAAAGTGCTCCCCGGTTGTAAGGGGCAAAGACCGGGCATTTTATACCGGTTTCCGACAAGCGCAATAGCAAAGTGTCAATGCGACCCGGAACCGATACGCATCCCGTAAAACGAGCGATACACGAAGAAGACGGACACGATGAAAAAGGCGGCGGCCAGCCCGTGGGTTACCGTCGCTCCCGCCTCGCTGTTCAACCGAACCGCCAGCGAGACCGCGAGCAGTCCGAACAGCGTCGTGAACTTGATGATGGGATTCAGCGCCACCGATGACGTGTCCTTGAATGGGTCCCCGACCGTGTCGCCTACCACCGTCGCGGCGTGTAGCGGCGTGTTCTTCATCTTGAGTTCGGTCTCGACGATCTTCTTTGCGTTGTCCCACGCACCGCCGGCGTTCGCCATGAACACCGCCTGGTAGAGCCCGAAGAGTGCGATGGAGATGAGATAGCCGATGAAGAAGAACGGCTCGAGGAAGGCGAATGCCAGCGTCGAGAAGAATACGGTGAGGAAGATGTTGAACATCCCCTTCTGCGCGTACTGCGTGCAGATCTCGACGACCTTCTTGCTGTCCTCGACCGATGCCTTCTCCGCGCGGTCGAGCCTGATGTTCGCCTTGATGAACTCGACGGCTCGATAGGCTCCGGTCGTGACCGCCTGTGTGGACGCGCCGGTGAACCAGTAGATCACGGCGCCACCGGTGCTCAGCCCCAGCAGAAAGGGCGCGTGCAGCAGCGAGAGCTTGTCGATGTTCTGCGTCAGGCCCTGCGTGAGCTCCATGATGATCGAGAAGATCATCGTCGTTGACCCGACGACCGCCGTACCGATGAGCACCGGCTTTGCCGTCGCCTTGAACGTGTTTCCGGCGCCGTCGTTTTCCTCCAACAGGTCCTTCGCCTTGTCGAACTGGACGTTGAGGCCGAAGTCGCGCCGCAGCTCTTCCTTCACGCCTGGAATCGTCTCGATGACCGACAGCTCGAACACCGACTGCGCGTTGTCGGTGACGGGGCCGTACGAGTCGACGGCGATCGTCACCGGGCCCATGCCCAGGAAACCGAACGCGACGAGACCGAACGCGAAGACCGCCGGCGCGAGCATCAGGCTCGCCATCGACGGGCTCGACGCGCTCACCAGGTACGCGATCGACATCAGCGACACGATGCTCAGGCCGAGCCAGTACGAACTGAAGTTGCCGGCGACGAAGCCGGCGAGGATGTTGAGCGACGCCCCGCCTTCCTTCGACGCGGTCACGACTTCCCTGACGTGGCTCGATTCGGTGGAGGTGAAGACCTTCACGAGCTCAGGGATGATGGCGCCCGCGAGCGTGCCACAGGTAATGATCATTCCCAGCTTCCACCACAGGGTGCCGTCGCCGAGATCGGGAATCAGGAGGCGTGAGACGATGAAGGTCAGGATGACCGACACGATCGAGGTCAGCCAGACCAGCGAGGTCAGCGGCGCTTCGAAATTCATCTTCGTTACCGATCCGTACCGTGCCTTCGCGATCGCCTCATTGAGCAGGTACGAGCCGCCGCTCGCAATGACCATCATGACGCGCATGACAAAGATCCAGACCAGCAGCTTCACCTGGGTCGCCGCCTGGGGCACGGCCAGGATGATGAACGTGATCAGCGCCACGCCGGTCACACCGTAGGTCTCGAAGCCGTCCGCGCTCGGGCCGACCGAGTCACCCGCGTTGTCGCCTGTACAGTCCGCAATCACGCCCGGGTTCCGCGCATCGTCTTCCTTGATGTTGAAGACGATCTTCATGAGGTCGGCCCCGATGTCCGCGATCTTGGTGAAGATGCCGCCGGCGATTCGGAGCGCGGCCGCGCCAAGTGCCTCGCCGATGGCGAACCCGATGAAGCACGCGCCCGCATAGTCACGCGGGATGAACAGCAGGATGAACAGCATGATCAGCAGCTCGACGCTGATCAGCAGCATGCCGATGCTCATGCCGGCCCGGAGCGGAATCGCGTAGACCCCGAACGGCTTCCCCTCGAGGCTGGCGAACGCTGTGCGCGAGTTGGCGTAGGTGTTCACGCGGATCCCGAACCACGCCACGCTGTAGCTGCCGAGGATGCCGACGACGCTGAACAGCAGGATGATCGACAGCGTCGCCGCGACCGACTTGCCGGGGATCGGATTCAGCCATCCGTAGTAGCCGGCGATAATCACGGCGATGAAGGCCCACAAAACCAGGATGAACTTGCCCTGCGTGATCAGGTAGGTCTTGCACGTCTCGTAGATCAGATCCGAGACTTCACGCATCGACCGGTGCACCGGAAGGTTCTTCACCTGCCTGAGGCTCACGAGGCCGAACACGATGCCGAGCGCGGCCACGACCATGCCGCCCAGGAGCAGGTTTCGCCCGTTGTATCCTCCGACGTCGACCTGCTCGAGATCGGGCAGCACGAGGCTCGCTTCGCCGCCGGTGGGCTGCTCACCCTGCACCGCAGGTGGTCCCGCCGGCTCCGGCTGCTGCGCCAGCGCGCGCGTGGGAATTGCCAGAACGGCAACAAGGAAGACGAGCAGGGTCATCAGTTTCATTGGTCCTCTCTCAGCAGTGAATGAACGCTGCCCGGCAGCGACGTCCCGCCGGTCAGGAAGATGCGGATGCCCTCTTCGACGCTGATGTCGGGAAAGAAGGCGCGGTCCTTTGGAAACATCACGATGTCGCCGAGATACAGGTGATTGGTCGGCACATACACGGCAATCAATGCTTCCGGCCCCTGCCCGCGATCGACGGTGAACTCCTTCGTCAGGAAACCCATCACGAGGCCGCGGCGAGAATCGTCCACCATGACCACGCGCTTGAATCCGTACTCGTTGTCCGGCGAAAACGCCGCCACCAGTTGCCTGACCGGTGTGTAGATCGTCTTGAACCCCGGCACGCGCGCCAGCCAGCGTTCGCCCCGCGCGAGCACGCGGCGTCCGATGACGTTCGTCGCCACGGCGCCGACGGCCAGTACGAACAGCAGCAGGATCAGAAATCCCACGCCGGGCGCGGCACGTCCCACCAGCCGCGTCGCCAGTGGGGCCGTGAAGCCGTCAATAATACCGAAAATCCACACGAGCGCCGCAATACTGAGGACCAGCGGCACCGTGAGGAAGAACCCGGCAATAAATCGACGCCTGAGCCACAGACCCAGCGAACTGTTCTCCACGGTCTATCTCCACCCCGCCGCCAGCGCAGCAAAGATCACGAGCCCGAGCGCGATCCGATACCACGCGAACGGCGCGAACCCCGCGCGCCTGATGAATCCCAGAAACGGCCGCACGACGAGCAGTGAAGCGACAAAAGCCGTCACGAACCCGATGGCAATCTCCGCCGCGAGGCCCGGAGCCAGCGAACTTCCGACCTCGAGCAGATCGTGCGAGAAGGCGGCAATCATCGTCGGGATCGCCACGAAAAACGAGAACTCGGCGGCCGCGGGGCGATCCAGCCCCATCAACATGCCGCCGATAATCGTCGCCCCGCTGCGCGACACGCCCGGAATCATGGCCAGCATCTGGCACAGCCCCACGCCGAACGCCCGGCCCAGTGGAGTGTGTTCGGCATTGAGGATCGTCGGGGCCGGCCTGACGCGCTCGACGACGAGCATCACGGCGCCGCCGATGATGAACGTTGTCGCGAACACGGCGGGGCCCCCGTACAGCCCCCACTTCCCCAACGTCGGGGGGGGGGCGCCGGTGCCCAGCGCCGGAAAACCCCCCAGGAGGATCCCCGCCGCAAAGCGCCGGGCGTCGGGATCCGCTGACAGCCCTGCAATGACGTTCACGATCTTGACGCGGTACAACCACACGATCGCGAGGATCGAGCCGAGCTGAGTCATGACGACGAAGACGTGATTGGGATCGTCAAAGGCGAGCAGCTTCTCTCCCAGCAGCAGATGTGCGGTCGACGACACGGGAAGGAATTCCGTGAGGCCCTGGACGATGCCGAGAATCGCAGCGAGGAGGTACGTCAATGCGGACGTGAATGCGGTGTGTCGAGAACGGGCCGGCTACGCCGGCCCGCACGTACGGCTCGTTCAGTGATGGGTTATGACGCCCGCGCCTTGCGCTGTGACTTCGATCGCCGCGCCGGCGGGGTGGCGGTCGCCGCCGGTGCCGCCGACAGCTTTGATTCCGATTTCCGCCGCCAGAACGTGACGATCGCGGCCGCCACGAACACGCTCGAGTACGTGCCGGTGATGATTCCTACGATCATCGTGAACGCGAAGCCGTGCAGCACCTCGCCGCCGAACAGGAACAGGGCGAGAGCCGACAGGAACGCCGTGCCGGCGGTGATGACAGTGCGGCCCAGCGTCTGGTTGATCGACGCGTTGATGACTTCGCTCAACGACCCCTTGCGCATCTTCCGCATGTTCTCCCGGACACGGTCGAAGATGACGATGGTGTCGTTGGTCGAATAGCCGGTGACCGTCAGGATTGCCGCGATGACGTTCAGCGTGATGTCGTATTGGAAGAACGCCAGCAGCGCGAGCGTGACGAGGATGTCGTGAATCGTGGCGACAACGGCGCCCACCGCGAAGGCAAACTCGAACCGGAACGCGATGTAAGCCAGGATGCCGATGAGCGAGAGGACGAACGCCCAAATGCCCTTCTGCGTCAGCTCCTCGCCGACCGCGGGACCGACGATCTCGGTGCCGACAACCGTGAAGTTCCCGAGGCTTCCTTTGCGGAGGGCTGCTTCGACCGCCTGCGCCGTCGAGCTGAGCGCGGCGCCCTGTTCGGCGCCCACCTGCGGCACGCGCACCATGACCTGCCGGAGCGAGGGATCGCCGTACGACTGGACGATCGCGTCCTGTCCGCCCCCAGCGTAATTCTGGTTCAGCGCGGAGCGGACCGCATCGACCGCCGGCGTCTGATCGAACTGCATGATCATCGAGGTGCCGCCGGCGAACTCGACCCCCTTGGCCAGGCCTCGCGTGTAGATCAGACCGAGGCCCGCGATGATCACGATCCACGACAGTGCCACCGCGTGCCACCGCCAGCGCAGGAAGTTGTAATTGGGGTTGGTGAAGATATGCATGCTTGTTGCTCGTCGCTAGATCGACAACGCCGCTGTCTGCCGCTGCTGCCGTCCGAGCACCAGCTCGAACAGCGTCTTCGACACGAACGTCGACGTGAACAGATTGGACGCGAGGCCGATGATGAGGGTGTAGGCGAAGCCGCGAATCGGACCGGTCCCGAACTGAATCAGGAACAGCGCGGCGATCAGCGCCGAGATGTGCGTGTCGAGCAGTGTCAGAAAGACACGGCTGAAGCCGGCATTGATCGAAGCCCGGACCCCGTGCTGCGCCTCGAGCTCCTCCTTGATGCGCTCGAAGATCAGCACGTTCGAATCGACGCCGATTCCCATCGTCAGCACGAAGCCGGCGATGCCGGGCAGCGTCATGACGGCGCCGATGTACGCCATCAGGCCGATCAGGATGATCAGGTTGAAGAGCAGCGCGATGATCGCGTTCACGCCCGACAACTTGTAGTAGATGAGCATGAACGCGACGATCAGCAGCAGGCCGACTAACGACGCCTGGATACCGGAACGGATCGAATCGGCGCCGAGGCTTGGACCGATCGTCCGTTCCTCCAGATACGTGAGCGTGGCGGGAAGCGCACCGGACTTCAGAATCAGCGACAGATCGTTTACTTCGTCGCTTGTGACCCCGGTGATCTGGCCAGTGTCGGTAATGCGTCCCTGGATGGTCGGCGCCGAGGTAACCCGGTTGTCGAGGATGATCGCGAGCCGCCGGCCGATGTTCGTCTCGGTGACGACACCGAACTTCCGAGCCCCTTCGCCGCTGAGCGTGAATTGCACCGCCGGAAGGTTGTTCTGGTCGACCGACGGGCGCGCGTTGGTCAGGTCCCGTCCGCTGACGGCGGCCGCCTTGCGAACCATGTAGTAGACCGTGCCGCCGCCGGTGGCATCAGCCGAGCCCGGAACGATATCCATCCCCTCGGGCACCTGGCCGTTCTGCTGCAGATCCTCGCGCGTCACCGCCGGCCCTGCCTCGACGATCTTGAGCTCGAGCAGACCAGGTGACCGAATAATTTCCTTCGCGTGCTCGACGTCGGCCACGCCGGGTAGCTGCACCAGAATCTGGTCCCCGTTGGCCCCCTGCTGCGCGATGCTCGGCTCGGCAACGCCGAGCTCATTCACGCGGCGCTCGAGCGTCTGCCGCGCGGCCACGACCGACTCCTGGCGGAGAAGCACCTGAATGTTCGGCTTCATGGTGAAGGTGTAGCTGCCATTCGCGCCCGGACTTCGGTCGTAGTTGATGGCCAGATCGGCCGCGGCTTCGCGGAAGGCCGCGTCCTGCTCAGGTGGCACACCTTCCACGCGGATCTGCGCGATCGACGGCATCCTGAGGCTGGTCACCGGGATGTTGCGGGTCCGGAGCGCTTCGCGCAGCCGCTCCATCTCCTGCTCGCCCTCGAGGCGGATCGCGTCGTCGGTCTGGACGCGCAGCACGAGGTGCACACCGCCCTTGAGATCGAGCCCGAGCTTGAGCTGTTTCGCCATCAGCCACGATGGCGAGGTGATTCCGTATTGCGACGCGACAATCGGATACACACCAACCGCGGCGAAGATCACGAGTACCGCAAGGATGGTGCTGACTTTCCAGCGAATGTTCTTGTTCATGACGAGGTACCGCTGCCAGCAGGCGCCACGGGCTCCTGCCCCTGGAAGCCGACGACGGCGTTCCGGGAAATGTCGACGCGCACACGCTCGGCTATCTGGATCTGGACCGCCTGGTCGCCGACCCGCGTAATGGTGCCGTAGATTCCGCCCGACGTGACTACCTGATCGCCCACCTTCAGACTCGACAAAAAGTCCGCCACCTTCTGCTGTCGCCGTTTCATGGGCAGCAGAATGATGAAATAGAAGATGGCCAGCACGAGCGCGAACGGCAGCAACTGCACCAACGCGCTCGGCGCGCCCTGCGAAGGCGCAGCCATGGCAAGTACGAATGACGCGGTCATGAATCGAGCGACAGGCGGGAAGCCGAGCGAAGGAACTCCTGCCTGAATCTATCGAAGGTCCGAAACGATATAGCGTCTCTGATCCTCCGCATGGTGTCAAGGTAAAAGCTGAGGTTATGCAACGTGTTAAGGGCACCTGCGGTCATCTCCCCCGCCATGTAGAGATGCCTCAGATACGCCCGCGAATGCGTACGACACGTGTAACATCCGCACAGCGGATCCACCGGTCCATCATCCTCGGCAAACCGCGCGTTCTTGATGTTGATGCGCCCCTCGCTGGTGAAAAGCTGGCCGTTGCGGGCGTTGCGGGTCGGCATGACGCAGTCGAACATGTCGATGCCGCGTGCAACGCATTCCACCAGATCCGCCGGCGTCCCCGCACCCATCAAGTAGCGAGGTTGATGCTCGGGCAGCCGGCTCGCGGTGTCAGCGACGACTGAGTACATAAGGTCGATCGGCTCGCCTACGCTCAATCCGCCGATCGCGTAGCCCTCGAATCCGACCCCCACCGTCGCCGCCGCGCTCTCGTCACGGAGATCCTGATGAACACCGCCCTGAATGATGCCGAATTGCGCCTGGCCCGCATTGGATACCGTGACGCCATTCGTCTGGCCCTCGCGGAGATCGACCAGCCGCCGCCGGCATCTCTGGGCCCATCGCACCGATCGCTCCATCGAAACGACCGCGTCGTCGCGCGATGCCGGATAGGCAAGACATTCATCGAGAACCATGGCGATGTCGGACCCAAGGTGAGCCTGGATGTCGACCGCGCCTTCCGGCGTCAGGAGATGCGGCGAACCGTCGAGGTGCGACCTGAACTCGGCGCCATCCTCGCTGATCTTCCGGCGGTCAGCGAGGCTGAACACCTGGTACCCGCCGCTGTCGGTGAGGATCGGATGGTTCCACCCACTGAAGCGGTGGAGGCCCCCGCGCCGGGCGATTAGCTGGTCACCGGGGCGTAAATACAAGTGGTAGGTATTGCCGAGAATGATTTGAGCGCCTACCTGCTCGAGGTCGCAGTGACGCATCGCCTTGACGCTGCCCTGGGTCCCTACGGGCATGAAGGCGGGCGTCTGCACGACACCGTGGGGTGTGCTGAACTCCCCGAGGCGCGCGAGGCCGTCGGTGCTGCGGAGGGCGAACTCGAAGGCGTTTCCCGACACGCTATTATTAGAACTCCTACGTGAAGAAGTTACGTGTTGGCGTGATTTACGGCGGCCGATCGGGGGAGCATGAGGTGTCGGTCGCCTCGGCGGCTTCGATCATCAAGCATCTCGACCGAAGCCGGTACGAGCCCGTTCCCATCCGCATTGAGAAAGACGGCCGGTGGACACTCGCCGACAAGCCACCCACCGCGATTTCCGCCGCGGACGTCATCGAGCGTACGCGGCTCGAAGGAGCCCGTCCTGTCCGCCCAGGACGTGAAGCGCATCTTGTGGCGCATCCCGGGGAAGACACGGTGCTCGCCATCGAGCGAGGTTCGGACTCGAAGGCGGCGGATGCCACTGGCTCCGCGACGGTCACCGGCGTCGGTCTCGATGTCGTGTTTCCAGTGCTCCATGGACCGTACGGCGAGGACGGAACTGTCCAGGGCCTGCTGGAGCTCGCGAACGTGCCGTACGTGGGCGCCGGCGTCCTCGGGTCGGCGGTCGGCATGGACAAGGCGGTCATGAAGACGCTTTTTGCCGCCCGCGGTCTGCCGGTGGGCCTGTATGCCGTCGTCTTGAGGCCAGAGTGGAATCGGAGTGCGAGCGCGGTAATCAGCCGGATCGCAGGCGAGCTCGGATACCCGGTTTTCGTCAAGCCCGCAAACCTCGGATCGAGCGTGGGGATCTCGAAAGCGAAGTCGGCCGGAGAGCTCGAGACGGCGATGGAGCTTGCGCTGCAATTCGACCGCAAGGTCGTCATCGAAGCGGCGATTCCGAAGGCACGGGAGATCGAGTGCGCGGTACTCGGCAACGACGATCCGGAGGCCTCGATTCCGGGCGAGATCGTGCCGTCGCGGGAGTTCTACGATTACGAAGCCAAGTACCTGGACGAGGGGTCGAAGGCGCTCATCCCCGCCCCGCTCACCGCGTCGCAGGTCGCCGAAGTCCAGCGACTCTCGATTGCGGCGTTCCGCGCCGTCGATGGCGCCGGAATGGCGCGAGTCGACTTCCTGATCGCCGGCGAGACCGGGGAGACGTATGTGAACGAGGTGAATACCATTCCCGGGTTCACCACAATCAGCATGTACCCCAAGATGTGGGAGGCGTCGGGAGTGTCCTACACCGAGCTCGTTGATCGCCTCATCACGCTCGCGATGGAGCGGCACGCCGAGAAGCAGCAGCTCCGCACCAGCATCACGTGACCAGGCACGCGCGGCCGGCGCTCGCCTTCGCGATCGTCGTCCTGCTCGGAATGCCGGACGCGCAGCCAGCGGCTGCGCAATCCGCCTCGAGCCTGACGGGAGCCCCGCAACTGCAGCGTGCGTACGACGCGATTTTCGACGCCCGTTTCGACGAGGTGCCGGCGATTCTGACCCGCACCTGCCCGCCTTCCCCCGCGGAAGCGTGTCAAGTCCTCGACGCTGTGTCTCTCTGGTGGCAGATCCAGTTCGATCCCCTGGGCAAGGCGCGCGACGCGCAATTTCAATCGAAGGTCGAGGCGTCGATCGCGGCCACCGAAGCATGGGCCAAGCGCGAACCGCAGCGTGCCGAGGCATGGTTCTACCTGGGCGGGGCGTACGGAGCGCGGGCGCAATGGCGGGTGCTTCGGGGCGAACGTCTGGGGGCGGCGCGCGACGGAAAGCGGATCAAGGACTCGCTCGAACGGGCGCTCACGCTCGATCCGCGTCTGCAGGAAGCGTTCTTCGGCATCGGCCTGTATCACTATTACGCCGATGTCGCCCCAACCGCCGCCAAGGTGCTGCGCTGGCTGTTGTGGCTGCCTGGCGGTGACAGAGCCCAGGGCATGAGGGAGATGCTGCGCGCGCGCGAAAACGGCGAATTACTGGGCGACGAGGCGGATTACCAGCTTCACGTGATCTATCTCTGGTACGAAAAACAGCCGCAGCGGGCGCTCGACCTTCTCGAACGGCTGCGGACTCGGCATCCACGAAATCCGCTCTTCCTCCAGCTGATTGCCGAGGTCCAGGACCGCTACCTGCACGATCTCACCGCGAGTCTTCGATCGTGGCAGGCGCTCCTCGCCGCCGCGAAGGCGGGGCGCGTCGGCTATCCCGACCTGGCAGAAACCAGGGCGCGTCTCGGCGCAGCGCTGGAGCTCGATCGGCTGTTCGAGACCGACGCCGCCATCGAACACCTCCGCGTGGTAATCGACGCGAAGCCGAGCGTGCCGTACGGCGCAGCGGCACAGGCGCAGCTGCAGCTCCGGCGTGCTCTCGACCGGATGAACGAACCCGCCTACCGTTTGTCGATCGAGGGGTGGCGCGCCGTGCAGCGCGGCGAGTTGGCGGCGGCAACGCGGATCCTTGGGCAGGCACTCGCCCTCCAGCCCGGTGATCCGGTCACGCGCTTCCGGCACGCGCAGCTCCTTCTCGCGCAGAAGAACGACGCCGCCGCGCTCACCGTCCTCGACGGGCTGGTGAATGCGCGGGCAACGACGCCGCCGACCTTTTACGCATCGGCCTGCCTCGATGCGGCGCGTCTCTACGAGCGGCAGCGCGCAACCGCGCGCGCGATCGATCTCTATCGCACAGCGCGCGGCGTCTTCGGCGCCGATCGGCAGACGATCGACGCGGCTGATCGCGCGCTCGCGCGCCTCTCGCTGTAGATTCGCGCGAGTTCATCCGACACTTGACTTCGGAGACGCGAATGGGCGTGTCGGCGAGCGCGGATTTTTTGACAATGCGCGCGCTTTTATGCTTGACAGGAAAAAAATCTCACCCATAATCTACATCTGGTATGAGGGTGGATGGCTCAGCCCACCCGTAGTGACGGCCAAGCGGCTCGTCGGAGGCTGAGTCACAACAACCTGAGGAGAAGACAATGGCGAAGAAGGCTGCCAAGGGCGGGAAGAAAAAGGCCGCGAAGAAGCGGTAGATCTTCCGTTCTGACTTTCGGGGGTGCTCGGTGGAGCACCCCATTTTTTTATCTATCAATAGGGTTGCTGCTCTCCTGATTCGCCATGGGCGCGTCGGGAGTTAGCCCACGAAGCGAGGTCGCTGAGCTCCGGGCCGACGTGCCAGGCGGCAGAGTGCGCCGGACGCTGCGGCAGGACCCGCAATCCAAACGGTGAAGGGAGGAACTCCTCATGGCGAAAAAGGCAAAAGGCGGAAAGAAGAAGGCGGCGAAGAAGAGGTAGGTTTCGCTGCTCGCTGAGAAGGGGGGCGCCTGTGCGTCCCCTTTTTTTGTGTACTACTAGTCCCCTGGATCGGTGATTCTTGTTAAAAGTTCGATCATTAAGCGTGTACCTGCTGCGTGCGAATGCCGAAGCGCCGCATCTTGTCGAGGATGTCATCGGCGGTCTTCGTCCATCGGAACGGTGTGCCGGTCTCGTT
>ORMF010961084.1_pt1 | contig 22359 bp, 16 predicted proteins | sample 1779871 | NCBI WGS metagenome assembly ORMF01 (sample SAMEA104232316, study PRJEB22302) | groundwater metagenome | biome: forest; feature: aquifer; material: groundwater | place: USA | collected 2011-08-07 | depth 5.4 m | reverse complement strand
TGGGACGGTCGACGTCTCTTACAGTCTCAACGATCTGTATGCCGACGCCGCGCGGTATGCGGCCATTGCCGCTGTGGTCCTGTTGATCTCGTTAGGCGCGGCGCTGCTGGCGTCGTCCAGAATTCAGCGCAGCTTCTCGGAACCGATCGCGCGCCTGGCTGCCGCCGCCGGTGCGATCTCTCATGAAAAGGACTATTCAGTTCGCGTCGAGCCGACGCGGAACCGCGATGAGCTCGGAGTCCTGATCGGCACGTTCAACGAAATGCTGGCCCAGATCCAGGTGCGTGACGCCGAGGTCGAAGCCGGGAAAGCACGGTTCCAGGGACTCAACGAAGAGCTGGAAGCGCGCGTGCTGCGGCGAACGGCCGAACTGGAAGCCACCAACAAGGAGTTGGAAGCCTTCACGTACTCGGTGTCTCACGATCTCCGCGCGCCGCTGCGCCGCATCGACGGCTTTGCCAAGCTGCTGGTCGATGACTACGGGCCGCAACTGCCGGCCGACGCCGCGCGCTATCTGAGCCGCGTGCGGGAGGGCGCCAGGCAGATGGGCACGCTGGTGGATGACCTGCTGAACCTCGCTCGGCTGGGGCGGCAGGAACTTAAGCAGCAGGTCACGGGACTGTCCTCGATTGTCGAGCATGTCACCACCGGATTGAAGCGCGAGATCGAAGACCGCGAGATCGAGTGGAAGATCCAGCCGCTGCCGTTCATCGAGTGCGATCCGGGCCTCATGGGCGTGGTGTTTACGAATCTGCTCTCGAACGCCGTGAAGTACACGCGGCCACGACAGCACGCGGTGATCGAGGTGGGAACGGTCGAGCAAAACGGCCACCCGGTCGTCTTTGTTCGCGATAACGGTGTGGGCTTCAGCATGAAATACGCGGACAAGCTGTTTGGCGTCTTTCAACGGCTCCACCGCGCTGAAGATTTTGAAGGGACGGGTGTGGGGCTTGCCACCGTGGACCGTATCCTCCGCAAACATGGCGGCGCGATCTGGGCGGAGGCGGAATTGGACAAAGGGGCCTGCTTCTACTTCACGGTCGGCAGCACACCCACAGACGGCCCGGGGAGCCGCTCAACGCAGGGAGGGACACTGAATGCCGCACAAGCAAGTTGAAATTCTGCTGGTGGAGGACAACCCGGACGACGCGGAACTGGCCGTCCAGGCATTGCGGCGCGACAAGCTGGCCAACGAGATCGCGATCGCCCGCGACGGTGAGGAGGCGCTGGACTTCATTTTCTGCCGCGGCCCACATGCCAATCGCAGCTTTGAGAGCCCTCCGCGCCTCGTGTTGCTGGACCTGAAGTTGCCGAAAGTCAACGGCCTCGACGTCTTGAAAGCGATCAAGGGCGATCCGCGCACGAAGGCAATCCCCGTCGTCATCATGACCTCCTCCCGCGAGGAACGGGATTTAGTGGAGGGTTACAGGTTGGGCTCGAATGCCTACGTGCAGAAGCCCATCGACTTCGATCAGTTCAGAAAGGTGGTGAAAGACCTCGGGATGTTCTGGCTTGTGATCAACGAGCCGCCGCCGCCGCAGACGTTCGAGGCGAATTGAGGTCAGGCTGATGGCGCTGCGCGTCCTGCATCTCGAGGACGACCCGTACGACCGGGAGCTCGTGGCAGACACCCTGCGTGCGGCCCGCTTGGACTGCGCCATTACGGCTGTCGCATTGCGAGAGGAGTTCGAAACGGCCCTGGCGACGCGATTCGATCTGATCCTCGCGGACTGGAACCTGCCTGATTTCGATGGATACGCCGCCCTGGAGCTGACGTCCCATCGGTGCCCCGATGTGCCCTTCGTGTTTGTCTCTGGCTCGATCGGCGAGGAGCAGGCCGTTGAATGCCTGAAGAGGGGTGCCACCGATTATGTCCTCAAGCACAACCTGGAGAAGCTGTTGCCTGCCGTCCGGCGAGCGATCCGGGAAGCGGACGATCGCCGCGAGCGCGCCCGAGGCGAGGCGGAGCTGAGGACGCTCAACGCGGAGCTCGAGGCGCGGATCGACGAGCGCACCCGCGCGCTCAGCGCCTCCAACGAGGCGCTGGAGCTCGCGCGAATCGAAGCGGAGCGGGCGAACCAGGCGAAGAGCGACTTCCTCTCGAGGATGAGCCACGACCTGCGCACGCCGCTGAATGCCATCATGGGCTTTGCCCAGGTGCTGCGCCTCGATCCGCTCGCCCCCGAACAGGCCGACAGCGTCGAGCACATCCTGCGCGGCGGCGAGTTTCTGCTGACCCTCATCGACGAAATCCTCGACCTCGCGCGCATCGAGTCCGGGCGTCTGACGCTGTCACCGGAACCCGTGTCGATCGCGGAGATTGTGGCGCACGCGGGAGCACTCATCCGGCCGGTGGCTTCGCAACGGGGCGTCACGCTTACCATCGAGGTGGCTCAGGATATTGCCGCCTTTGCCGACCGACAGCGGCTCAACCAGATTCTCTTGAACCTGCTCTCCAATGCCATCAAGTACAACCGGCAGAACGGCACGGTCACGGTCCGCGGATCCAGGAGGGGCAAGCACGTCCAGATTGACGTGGCGGACACGGGAGCCGGGATTCCCCAGGGAAGGCTGGCGCTGCTGTTCAGACCGTTCGAGCGTCTCGGAGCGGAGCAATCCGGCATCGAAGGGACGGGACTTGGCCTCGCGCTCTCGAAGCGACTGGCCGAGGCGATGAACGGTACGCTGACCGTGGACAGCGCGATCGATCAGGGATGCGTCTTTCACGTCGGGCTGCCCGCGTGCGACGTGACTTCCAGCGATGGACATGCAAAGCAGAGAAAGGACGTCACGTCGGCGGATTACGCGGCCACCGTCCTCTATGTCGAGGACAACCACGCGAACGTCAGTCTGATGAAGCGCATCCTGAGCCGTCGACCGCATGTCGTCCTCTTGCACGCGCCGGATGGACACGCGGCTCTGGACATGCTGAGAACGCAGCGGCCCGACTTCGTCATCCTGGACCTGCACCTCCCGGATCTGCATGGTGACGAGGTACTCAGGCGAATCTGGGAAGATCCGACGACGCGGGACATCCCGGTGGCCATGCTAAGCGCTGACGCGTCGAGCGCTTCGCGGCGGCGGCTGCTCGCGTCGGGGGCCATCGCGTTCCTCGCGAAGCCCTTGGACGTTGCTGACGTGCTTGACTTGCTTGATCGGACGCTCGGCGGTTCAACGTGATCGACCCGGACTCGACGGCAGCGTACCGTGAACGTGCCGGAGCGAGGATTCTCATCGCGGACGATGTCGAAGCGACAGCGAATTATTGGCCGGACCACTGAAACGCGAAGGCTATGTTGTCGAAAAACTGACGGACGGCGCAGCGGCTCTCGCGGCGATCGAGCGGGCGGTCTCCGGCCTCGTGCTGAGTCGTGTGCTGATGCCGGGCGACGGCAACTACATCGGGACAGTGACATCGAGCCGGTTCGGGCAACCCACGACGGCGGCATCAAACGCAGGATTCAGATCGGGTTCCGATTTGATTTTTAGCCGTGTGGCCAAACGAGTGATTGGGATTGAGTTCGAATGAGCTGCTGGCCGCGCATTGAGGAGACCACGCGTGGATGCTGAGCCAGAGGAATCAGAACTGCTGCATCGCTTCAAGAACGCGCTGGCGCTCGCCCTCGGGTTCTGCAACCTGCTCCTCGACGAAATCGAGGAGGATGATCCGCGTAAGGACGATTTGATGGAGATCCAGCAGGCCATACTGAAGGCGACCGCGCTCCTTCCGGACCTCGCGAAACAGATGAAATGACGCACGAAGGGTCGAACATGGCGGAAGAGCACAATGCGCACATTCTCGTTGTCGACGATGAACCTGGATTCCGCAACTTGCTCAAGCGTATCCTCGAGCCGGCAGGCTACGAAGTCCGGATGGCAACGAACGCCCACGACGCGTTGCGCAGCCTTGCCGAGTCACCTCCCGCTGTGGCGATCTGCGACATCCACATGCCAGGCCCGACCGGGCTTTGGCTGGCAAACCAGATCCGTGAGCGATCGCCCCACACGGCCATGGTCCTGGCAACCTCAGATGCGTCTGTCCCACCTTCGGAGAGCATGCGAAAGGGAATCGTCGCGTACATCTTGAAGCCGTTTCAGCGACAGGCCGTACTGACGGCCGTTGCGGAGGCCTTTCGCTGGTGGGCCGCCGAGAGCGGACGGGAGTTGCCGGCCTTGATACCAGTCGTAGCGTCGGCCCCGTCACCCGAGCCCACCTCGGAACCGGCTGTGAACCGCCCGCAACCTGACATCAAACGGGCGGGGCTCCACGTGTCGGTTCCGGTCGCGATGGGGGCCCTCTTGATCGTCGCGTTGATCATCGCTGCAATCCTGTATTGGATGAACACGAGACGAGCCGTGATCTTGTCCCAGGTCGCGTCGGCGTCCGGAACTATCTTCGTGTACGACGGCGCAGGGAACCAGCTGACGCAGGGTAGCGGGTTCTTCATCACGCCGGACTTGTTCGTGACGAATCATCATGTGGTCAACGGCGGTCTGAGGGCGTCGATTGTGGCGGCAGGCGCGGCTGAGTACCGTGTGAGTGGTCTGGCTGCCGTCAATCGGCGGCGCGATCTGGTGCTCCTTAGGACCTCGAATCCCGCGCCTGCGCACCTTGCGCTCGCCGCGTCACCACCCGAGATCGGTGATGCCATCGCTGTCTACGGGGCCCCGGTGGGATTAAAGGGGACGCTTTCGACGGGCATCGTGAGCACAATGCGCGAGGACGCAGGCGAGCTCCTCCAGATGACGGCGCCGATCTCCCACGGGAGCAGTGGCAGTCCCGTGGTGAATGAGGACGGCGCCGTCGTCGGTGTCGTCGTCTCCTCCAACATCAGCGGCCAAGGACTCAACTTCGCTGTCCCCGCTGCTCACGTACAGGAGCTGCTCAATGAGGCCGGCGAAGGGCGTCCACTCCTGGTCGCCGCGCGTGGCGCCGGAGACGATCGGGAGCGCCACGAGCTAATTGGAGCCGTGCGGGCCGTGACGATCACGTCGGCGGAACCGTTTGCCGCGCTGCGAGAGCGCCTGGCCACTGAGTACGCGCAGACGATGCCTCGCCAGGACGCGCAGGCGCGTGCCGAGCGCCAGGCGATGCTCGATTCACAAACGCGGCTGATGTTTGATCGGGAGGGCCGCCTCGTCGAGAGAGTACTCGGCGACGATGTCACCAAGATTCGGTATCAGTACGATGAAAGGGGACGGCTCCGATCGGAGACGCACACGAACGGCACGGCCGTCACGACGACATGGACGTTCATCGCTCTGGGCCAGAACACGATCGAGGCTGCGGACTCACCCTCGGGCCGTCTCAGGCGAATCACCTACCTCGATGACGGGCGTCTGTTGGCCGAAGAGACGAGGCTCGGCACACATGTGTTCTCGATCGTACGTTGGAGATACGACGACGTCTCGTGGCCGTCGGCGTCCGGGATCCAGGAAACGCCCGCGCGAGAAGAGCATGACGCGCTCGGCAACCCGACAAGACGCGTGTATACGGACGGCTCAGAAGTCCTCTTTACTCATCGCCTCGACGCACGGGGAAACTGGGTGACGCGTGAAATCGTCCGTCGTGATGCTCGAGGCGATCGCACCTTCGTGAGCATCCAGCAGCGGGAAATCTCATACTGGGATTAGGCTGCGTGCCGAACGATAACGTCTCGGCTTGACGCCGACGTGCTTCAGGTCGGCCACCACGGCTCACACAACGCCACGATCAACGAGCTGGTTCATGCCGTGACCGTCCACCGTGAAGTGCTCGTCCGAGAGCAACCCGTCCGCCTTGATGGCGGCGAGTACTTCGCTGAAGAAGGCCTCAGCGATGTCGCCGTCGAGCAGCCGGTCCCGGTTTTTCGTGAACGTGGTCGCATCCCAGCCTGGGAAAGCCGTTACGAGCCGAAAATTTGGCGGGCGGTGCTGCGTCTGATACCTGGCCAGCCGCTCCGTTTTTCGTTGCCGCTGATCTATAAAGATGCTATAAAGATCGCCGTGTGGCGAAAAGAGAGCCGCCAGACACCGACCGCGAGCACGTCACCCTGCCGAATTTCATCTTGCATCAGCTCGACAACATGGTCGGGCCGTATGCAGGCACGCGGCCCGAAGTGATCAAGTGGATCATCCAGACGTGGTTGCACGAGAACCGGGAAAAAGTGGCCCAACAAGTGCGTGCGTACGACAAGTACCGCGCGGGGCAGAGCGATGTCCCAGCAGAAGAATGACTTTTCGACGGCAGGGGATCTAGAATGAAGAGTTTTCCTTCTAGGCGTGGATTCTCCGAGACCATGAAACAGACGCTCCGAGACCTCTTGGCGGAACGCGCACTCCGCGTTGCTGAACCTGGCGAGTGGTTCACCTTAAGCACTGGGAGTCGGTCGAAATTCTTCTTTAACTGCAAGCCGGTCACGCTGAGTTCCGACGGCGCATCTCTCATCGCCGACGCGTTTCTCGACAAGCTCAAGGATTTCCCGGAACCCGTAACAGCGGTCGGCGGTCGCACGCTCGGAGCTGACCCAATCGTCGGCGCGATGATGATGCGGGCGCTTGAGCGAGGACAACGACTCGAAGGGTTTTATGTACGCGAGAAGCAGAAGGCGCACGGCCTGAAAGACCTGATCGCCAACGTGCCGCCTCGTGGCACGCGAGTCGTTATCGTTGACGACGTAGTGACGACTGGCCGATCCGTGATCGAAGCTGTCGCTGCCGCACGAGATGCCGGTTGCGTTGTTGTCGGTGTGATTGTGCTGATGGACCGCCAAGAGGATAACGGCGAAGCCAACATCAGAGCGGAAGTTCCCAACTACCGCGCGATTTATACTCGCCAAGACTTTCCAGGAATCGGCGAGGCAGAAGATCGTCATACGACGACATCAGATCCGCGCTCCGACCGGACGGATTCTACGTACGCAACCTCTGGCACCTCACGCGCATCTCTTACGCGTTAGCTCGTTCCGGTCAGGCAAAGAACCCAACGATCCCATTGACGATCGCATCCATTGCGGAGCGCGTTGCGACCGCTTGGGACAATCCTGAAACGGCGACGAGGCGCTCCTGAGCGAGCGCCCGTAAAGTTGTTGAATTGGCGGAGGGAGAGGGATTCGAACCCCCGGAACCCTTCCGGGTTCAACGGTTTTCAAGACCGCCGCCTTAAACCACTCGGCCATCCCTCCGCAACATGAGGCCCAAGGGCCCAGGCCTCAGCGGATCCACTCGAACCTGCAACAACGCTGAGGTCTAATTCCTTGGGCCTTGAGCCTTGGCTTATTGTCGCCGGATCACGTCGGCGCCGTCCATGAACGGACGCAGGGCGTTGGGAATCACGACTGAACCGTCCTCCTGCTGATAGTTTTCGAGAATCGCGATGAGCGTCCGGCCAACGGCCAGGCCGGAGCCGTTCAGTGTGTGTGCGAACTCCGCCTTCCCGCTGCCGCCGACGCGGTACTTGATCCCGGCGCGCCTCGCCTGGAAGGCTTCCGTGTTACTGCATGACGAAATCTCGCGATAGGTGTTCTGGCTGGGAAGCCAGACCTCGAGGTCATACGTCTTGGCCGACGCGAATCCCATGTCGCCCGTACAGAGCAGCATCGTCCGGTACGGCAGCTGGAGACGCTTGAGGACTTCCTCCGCATTGCCGGTAAGCCGCTCGAGCTCGTGGTAAGACTCCTCGGCGGCGGCGAATACCATCAGCTCAACCTTGTCGAATTGGTGCTGCCGAATGAGACCCCGAACATCAGCGCCGTACGAACCAGCTTCACTGCGAAAGCACGGCGTGTACGCGGTGTAGCGGATCGGAAGCTGGCGGCCGTCGAGAATCTCGCCCCGGTGCATGTTGGTCAGCGGCACTTCCGCCGTCGGCACCATGAAGAGGTCCCAGTCGCCGGCGATCTTGAACAGGTCGGCCTCGAACTTCGGCAGGTTGCCGGTGCCGGTGAGTGAGGCGCTGTTCACCATGAATGGCGGCTCCACTTCGGTGTAGCCGTGCTCCGTCGTGTGCAGGTCGAGCATGAAGTTGATGAGCGCGCGCGCCAGCCGGGCGCCAGGGCCGATCAGGACCGAGAATCGTGCGCCCGCAATTTTCGTCCCGCGCTCGAAGTCGATGATGCCGAGTGCCGGACCGAGATCCCAGTGCGCCTGCGGCGTGAAGGAAAACGCGCGCACGTCTCCATGACGCCGGATCTCGACATTGTCGGCGGCACTCTTCCCTACCGGCACGCTTTCGTGGGGGAGATTGGGAATGGCGAGCAGGCCGCGGTTGCGCCGCTGCTCCACCACATCGAGCTCGACGCCCAGCTGCTTGATCTGGGCGCCGCGCTGGCGGCCGGCCTCGTGCAGCTTCGCGACGTCATGCCCCTGCCGTCGTGCGCGGGCAACCTCGTCGCCGGCAGCGTTCTGGTCGCGCTTGAGTCCCTCGAGCTCTGGCAGAAGCCGGCGTCGGCGTGATTCGAGGGTGGCCAGCTCCTCCAACTCCGAGGTGAGATCGAGACCTCGAGTCTGAAGGCCGGCGCGCAGGGCGTCCAGGCGTTCACGGAGCAAGGAAGGGTCGAGCATGGCAATGCGGAATGCTGAATGAGGAATGTTAATTGAGGTATCCCTGCATTCAGCATTCAGCATTCTACATTCAGCCTTGTGTAAGGTGCGCTACGATGACGCCATGCCCAGCGCGATTCGCAAGGCTGTTTTTCCTGCCGCGGGGCTCGGCACCCGCTTCCTTCCCGCCACCAAGGCTCAGCCGAAGGAGATGCTTGTTCTCGTCGACAAGCCCGTCATCCAGTACGGCGTGGAGGAAGCCGCCCAATCGGGGATCGACACGATTCTGATCGTCACCGGTCGCGGAAAGAACGCGATTGAAGACCACTTTGACGTCGCGCTGGAACTCGAGCACTTCCTCGCGAAGCGTGGCAAGAAGGAACAGGCCGAGACGCTGCGTGAGCTGGCCCGTTTGACGAAAGTCGCGTACGTACGCCAGGGCGAGCCACTCGGCCTTGGGCATGCCGTGCTTATGACCCGCGACCTCATTCAAAACGAGGCGTTTGCTGTGGTCCTTGGAGACGATGTCATAGACGCGACGCCACCGGCGCTGAAACAGATGATCGACGTGTACGAGCGGGTGGATGGCCCGGTGCTGGCAGTCGAACGCGTGCCGGTCGAAGAAGTGTCCAACTACGGGATCGTTCGCGTGGACGAGTCGGCTGACCTTGGGCCGGGCGTCTACCGGATTCTCGACCTGGTCGAAAAGCCGTCGCAAAGGGACGCGCCTTCCAACCTGGCCATCATCGGCAGGTACATCCTGACGCCTGACATCTTCCCCGCCCTCGAGGCAACCGCGAGCGATGAATCAGGAGAAATTCAGCTGACCAACGGTCTGCGCCGTTTAGTCCGCGAACGGCCGCTGTACGCCTGCGAAATTGACGGCGTGCGGCACGACACCGGCCACAAGTTGGGGTTTCTGAAGGCGGTTGTGTACTTCGCGCTCAAACGGCCCGACTTGGCAGAACCGTTCCGCCGGTATCTGCAGACGCTGGAGCTCAGCGGGAACGCGGCCGCGCGCTCTGGATCGTAGGCCGGGTCCGGTTCTTGGACCCGGCTTGTCAGGGCGGGTCTACAGAGCAAGACCCGCCCTACGAGTTCTTCGTGGTTGTTGTTGAAGTGGGCGTGGCGGGTGCGTCTGCTTTCGGAGTCGACGGCTTCGCGTCGGTCGATTCGCTCTTGGCGGGCGTGCCGGCCTTGTCCGCCTTCTCAGGCTTATCTGCTTTCTCAGTCTTGGCTGCCTGCTCCGCCGCCTCGGCTTTCTCGGACTTCATCTCGCTCGAGGAGTCCGACTTCCCCTTCCGGGAGTAGTCGGTGATGTACCAGCCTTCCCCCTTGAACTGGATTGCGGGTGAGGACAGAAGCTTGCGGACGGGCCCTTTGCCGCACACCGTGCAGACGTCGGCCGGGGGGGGATCGGCGAACTTCTGAATCTGCTCGAAGCGCCGCCCGCACGCGTCGCACTGGTATTCGAAAATTGGCATAACGTAACTGCTGTCTCTACTCGAGGATGGCGTCCGACGCATCGGACAGCATCAAGCGGCGGTGAGCCCAGAGGGGCGCGGTCCCCTGGCGCAAGAGGGTGTCGTGGAATCCGCGGAGGGAGAACTTCCCTGCCTGCTGGGCCTCGTAATCTTGCCGCAACTTGAGGATCGCCAGCTTCCCCACGGAGTACACAAGGTACGTCGGATCGAATGCGCCGCGCTCGGCCTCCCGGCGCGCGGTGGCCTCCTCGAGGAAGGCCTCGTCGCGAAAGAACCGCATTCCCTGTTCAACCGAGAGGTCCTCGCAGTGCAGCCGAATCGCCACCACGAATCGCGCGAGACGAACCAGCGATTCCGCCAGCTGGCCAAGCTTCACGGTGGGATCCAACCGCCGGAAGCCCGCCTCAGTCATCATCTGCTCGCAATAGTGCGCCCACCCTTCCACAAACGACGAGGGTGAAAAGAACGTTGATTTACGCACTGTCGATTCGACCTGCCGGAGGTGCTGGTAGTGAAGGAAGTGGCCTGGATATACCTCGTGAATCGAGATGTTCCAGAGCGTCGGGAGGTTGAAGTCACGGAGGTGTTCGGCCTGCCGTTCTGGCGGCCACGAGCGATCCACGTCGGTCAGGTAGTAATACGCGCGACTGGGCTTCGTCTCGAACGGCCCGGGCGTCCACATGCTCGCGAATGCCCACCGGAAGAAGTCAGGGCTTGGCGCCACGACAACGGATTCGCCATCCGGGATGGTGACAAGCTTCTGGCGCCGAAGGAAATCCGCAAGCTCCGCGATCTGTCCGCGCGCCGCGTTCACGAGCTCACCGGCGGGAGGATGCTGCTGTTTGACGTCGCGCCAGACGGCGGCGGGGTCGCCGACACTCACTTTGCCGGCCACGGCGCGAAACGCCTCCTGTGTCTCGTGAAGCTCACGGGTCGCGATCTGCAGGAGACGATCGATGCCCAGTGTGATGCCCTCATCGAGCTTCAGCTTCTGCTCGAATCGAGCCTGTCCGAGGCGGAAAGAGGCCTTGGCGCGTGGGGCCAGATCTGCCTCGAGATATTCGACGTAGGCGCCAATCGCGTTCGACGCCTCGGTTGAGGCATCTGCAAGATCGCCGAGGAGGTGGAGATCGCCCAAGGTTGAAAACGCCCTCGGCAGGTCGTTTTCGATGAATTTCAACACGCCGCGCCATGTTTCCAGCCCCACCTTCACGAAGATGCCGGCTGGTTCCTTGATGTTCTCTTTTGCGGCCTGCACAAACCGCGGCATCTGCCGCAACTTGGAAAGGACGCGGCGCGCCCGGTCGGCTTCAGGTGCGTGGGCGAACAGCGTTTGCCCGGCGAGGCTGGTGGCCAGAGTATCGGCGTAGAGCTGCGGGCTCCTCTCCCACGTGCGCACCTGTTCCAACTCGAACATCCGGGCCTCGATGTTCGCAGCCACAATCGGATGGTCAACCTGTTCCACGCCAGGAAGCACCGAAACGTCGATTTGATGAAGGCGGCGGTTGAACCCGGCGAGCGCCCGGGTGTGAGACTCGATTCCCGAACGGCTGAAGTCTTCTAGCAGGTCGTCGTGGAGATGGACTCCGTCAAGGCTGGCGTAGCCTGGATATACCTCGTACAGGTAAGCGAGGTAGTCCTCGACGAAATGGGGAAATGGTTCCGAGGGATACATGCCGTGTGCCCTGCATGACGCATCGCTGAGCGCCTAACCCGCAATGGTACAATAACCGCCTCTGGATGTCCGGCACCTTGTATGTGGTCGCCACCCCGATCGGCAACCTCGAGGACATCACGCTCAGGGCGCTCCGAGTCCTGCGGACCGTCTCATTAATTGCCGCTGAAGACACACGGCGAACCTCCAAACTGCTCGCGCACTATACGATCGCCACGCCAACCATTAGCTTTCACGAGCACAATACCCGCTCACGGCTGCCGCAGCTGATGAGCCGCTTGCAGCAGGGCGAGAGCGTTGCCATCGTGAGTGATGCCGGGACGCCTGGAGTATCTGACCCTGGAGTAGAACTCGTCCAAGCCTGCATCACGGCGGGCGTGAAGGTGGAGCCGATCCCGGGTCCGAGCGCCACGTTGTCTGCCCTGGTGGCATCTGGCTATCCCACAGAATCAGTGGTGCTACTCGGATTTCCTCCAGCTAGGGGAAAAGCCAGAAAAACGTGGATGGCAAGGATCATTTCATGCGAGGGAACGACCGTATTCTTTGAGTCGCCGCACCGAATCAAAGCCACTTTATCTGAGCTGGCCAATATTATGGGCGATAGACCAATTACAGTCGGCCGAGAGCTAACAAAGGTTCATGAGGAGTTCCTTCGTGGCTCGGTGAGCAGCCTCGCAAGCACGCTCCGTGAGCCGAAAGGCGAGATGACGCTTGTCCTCGGCCCGGTGCCACCTCCAGAAACGGTCCGGGAAACTCTAACGCCGGAGCGCGTGGCTCAAGAATTTGGTCGATTAACAGATAGTTCTGGCTTGGGCAGGCGCTCGGCCGTCTCAGAGCTCGCGAAACGTTACGGCTATCGCTCAAGAGAGGTCTATGCCCTCTTGGAGCGCGTCAAGAATTCTGGCGAATGACCTCGCTTGACGAGAGGCCGATAGTTCGTTAGTGTAGGCCCGCTTTTCTCGCGGCATCAGAGGCGTCATGCCGAAGCCATCGCGGGGTCCAGCCCGAACGTCCCATTCTCCGGCACCGCGTCAGTCGGGCACATCGCCCTTACTCAACGCAGATCGTGTAACAGAGGCCGTCGCCGGCCCCGCGCGAGTCCCCGGGGGGCCCGCTCGACGTCCAACCTACCCGGAAGCCGTGGCCAGATTCGAATCAGGGATGCGGCTCCTACAGGAACACCGGTTTGCTGAGGCCCGCGAAGCGTTTCGTTCAGTCCTCACCCTGTATCCCGAAGAACGCGAGCTGAACGAACGCGTTCGCGTGTATCTCGTCGCCTGCGAGCGCCAGCTCAACAGTTCTGCCTCCGAGCCAAAGAACAACGAAGAGCGCATCTATGCGGCGACCCTCGCCCTGAATGCGGGCGACGTCGATCGCGCGATGCATCACCTGGAGAAAGTCGTCGCCGAGGATGGCCATCACGACGGCGCGCTTTACATGCTCGCCGTGGGATACGCCCTGCGCGGCGACGTGGGCAGGGCGCACGAGTCCCTTTGTCGCGCGATCGAGTGCAATCCCGACAACCGCCACCTGGCCCTTCAGGACCGCGACCTGGACCGGCTCCTGCAAGATAAGTCGATTCGTGCCACGATTGGAGCGGCAGCAGATGCGTCCGGCGGGTCCGCCAGCAGGCCTCGATCCATGCGATGACTCGTCGGCAGAACGGTCCGACCCCGCCGTGAAAACCAAGCGGCATTAGCCGCGCTCCATGCAGGATATCCACGTCGCTATCCTCGCGGCGGGCCAGGGGACCCGGATGAAGTCCCGTCGGCCGAAGGTCCTTCACGCTGTGTCCGGGCGCTCGATGATCGAACGGGTCATGGACGCTGCGCGCACGCTCTCCCCAGCCAGCCTGACCGTTATCGTGGGCCATCAGGCGGACGCCGTCAGGGCCCGCCTGGCGGGGCGGTCCGACGTCGGCTTTATCGTGCAGGAACCGCAGCTCGGAACGGCGCACGCATTGCGTCAGGCCGAGGCGGCGCTGGCGGGGAAGCGGGGCACCCTGGTGTTGCTTTCCGGCGACGTACCGCTGCTCACCGGCCACACTCTCTCGCGGCTGGTGCAGACCCATACCGCGGCCGGCGCGGCTGCTACGGTGGTCACCGCGGTCGTCGAGCGGCCCTATGGGTACGGGCGGATCGTCCGCGCGGCCGGCAAGATCGCCCGGATCGTCGAGGAACGAGACGCATCGCCCGCCGAGCGCACGCTGAAAGAAATCAACGGCGGCATCTACGCCTTCGACCTCGAGCCGTTATGGGCGGCGCTGAACGGCATCGCGTCCCAGAACGCTCAAGGCGAGTATTACCTGACGGACCTGATTGCGATCTGCCGCCGACGCAAACTGCCGGTGGAGACGCTTCGCGTTGACAATCCGGAGGAAATCCGCGGCATCAACAGCCGCACGGAGTTAGCTGACGTGAGTAGGACAGTGCGACAACAGAAGAACGAGGAAGTGATGGCCGCCGGCGTGACCCTCATCGACCCGGCGAGCACGTATATCGAGGACGACGTCGAGATTGGTCCAGACACGGTGATCCATCCAGGCGTCTTCCTCGAGGGCCAGACGCGAATAGGCGCCGCGTGCGAAATCCATGCAAATGTCCGCATTACCGCCTCGGTGCTGGCCGATCGAGTCACCGTGTACAACTTCTGCCTCATCTCTGGTGCGCAGGTTGCAGAGGGCGCTACGGTGGGCCCCTTCGCGCACCTGCGACCAGCCACCTCGGTAGGGGAGGGAGCCAGGGTCGGCAATTTCGTGGAACTGAAGAAAACTTCACTCGGTCCCCGGTCCAAGGTGAACCACTTGGCCTACCTAGGCGATGCCACCATCGGGACCGGCGTCAACGTCGGCGCCGGCACGATCACGTGCAACTACGACGGGGTCAATAAGCACGCGACGGTGATCGAGGACGACGCCTTCATCGGGAGCGATACCCAACTGATTGCACCCGTCCGCGTGGGAAAGGGTGCATACGTCGGCGCCGGATCGTCTATCACACAGGACGTCCCGCCCGGCGCGCTGGGAATTGCGCGTGGTCGCCAGGCGAACATCGAGGGCTGGGCGGAACGGAAGAAGGCAACAAAAAACACTTAACGCGGGCTTCCGACTGCGGGCTGCGGACTACGGAGGCTTCAGCCTTCAGGGCCGTAGCCGGTAGCCTGTAGCCCGCAGCCAAAGGGAAGCGGTATGTGCGGCATCATCGGCTACATCGGCTCGAAACCCGTCGTTCCGGTCCTTATCGAGGGGCTGAGGCGCATGGAATACCGCGGCTACGATTCGGCGGGCGTGGCGCTGGTCGGCCCGGAAGGGATTGCGCTGCGCCGCTCCGCCGGCAAGCTGATCAACCTTGAGAACGTGATTAAGGGCGAGCCGGTCGACGGCATGTACGGCGTCGGCCACACGCGCTGGGCCACCCACGGGCGTCCTACCGAAGAGAACGCCCACCCTCACCGCGACTGCACTGGCCGCATCGTCGTCGTTCACAACGGCATCATCGAAAACTATCTCGAGTTGAAGCGGGAACTGCAGCAGCAGGGACACGAGTTCAAGACGGAGACGGACACGGAAATCGTGGCGCATCTCGTCGAGCGGGAGATGCGGGACGACGGGCTCGAGAACGCGGTGCGGCGCGCGCTCAAGATCATGCGCGGGATGTTTGCGATCGTGCTCGTGTCTGTGGACGATCCTGAAAAGATCGTGGCGGCGCGCAATGGGCCGCCGATCGTGGTCGGCCTCGGCGACAACGAGTTTTTTGTCGCCTCGGATATTCCTGCCATCCTGAGCCACACGCGCGACGTGGTGTTCCTCGCGGACGAGGAGATGGCTGTCATCACGCGGTCGGGCGTGCAGTTTACCGACTACGAGGGGTGCACGGTCTCCAAGACGTCGCAGCGCGTGCTGTGGGACCCGATCATGGCGGAGAAGGGCGGCCACAAGCACTTCATGCTCAAGGAAATCTACGAGCAGCCCACCGCCGCCCGCGACACGATTCTCGGTCGCGTGTCGCTCGATCGAGGCCAGGTCTTCCTCGAAGAGGTCAACATCTCCGACGATACGTTCCGGGCGCTCGAAAAGGTCACGATCGTGGCGTGCGGCACGTCATGGCACGCGGCGCTGATAGGGAAGTATCTGATCGAGGCGCTCGTCCAGCTTCCCGTGGAGGTCGACTACGGGTCGGAATACCGGTACCGAAACCCCATCGTCCACAAGAACACCCTGGCGATCGTCATCACGCAGTCGGGCGAAACGGCCGACACGCTGGCCGCGCTGCGCGAGGCGCGCAAGAAGGGCGCAAGCAGTATTGCCGTCTGCAACGTGGTCGGCAGCATGGCCACCAGGGAGGCCGACGGGACGGTCTACACGCACGCCGGGCCGGAAATCGGCGTCGCCTCCACCAAGGCGTTCACATCGCAGCTGGTGGCCCTGCAGCTCCTCGCACTGTACCTTGCCCAGGTGCGCGGGGCGTTAGCCCCGGAAGCCATCCGGCAGCACATCGCCGACCTCCTGCAGATTCCGATTGTCGTGGAACAGGCGATCAAAGCCTCAGCCGTTATGGAACGCGTCGCCGAGCGTTTCTACAACCACACGGATTTCCTCTATCTCGGTCGCGGCATCAACTACCCCGTCGCGCTCGAGGGGGCGTTGAAGCTCAAGGAGATTTCCTACATCCACGCCGAGGGATATCCGGCGGGGGAGATGAAGCACGGGCCGATCGCGCTCATCGACGAACGCATGCCCGTTGTTGCTCTTGCGCCGAACGACCACGTCTTCGAGAAAATGATCGGGAACGTGCAGGAAGCCAAGGCGCGCGGAGGCGTCGTGATTGCCATCACCACCGCGGGTGACGAGCGTATGGCTGCGCTGCTCGATCCGCAAAAGGACGTCTTGGTGCCGATGCCAGCGACCGCTGCCCTGCTGACGCCGATCGTCTTGACGATTCCACTGCAGCTCCTCGCGTACTACATCGCCGTGCGCCGCGGGTGCGACGTCGATCAGCCGCGGAATCTCGCCAAGAGCGTCACGGTAGAATAGAGGGGTTGGACCTCCTCTCGAGCCTCAATTCCGAACAACAGGAAGCCGTGCTTCACGATGAGGGTCCGTTGCTGATCCTCGCCGGTGCCGGGTCGGGCAAAACGCGGGTGATCGCTCATCGGATCGCGCACCTCGTGAGCAACGGTCTCGCCGACCCTGATCGCGTGCTCGCCGTCACGTTTACCAACAAGGCTGCAGAGGAGATGCGTCTGCGCGTCGCGGCGCTTCTGGGGATGGACTGCCGAGGCATGTGGATCTCGACGTTTCATGCGCTGTGCGCCCGCCTCCTGCGCCGCGAAGCTCCATTCATCGGCCTCTCACGTGATTTCGTCATCTACGATTCCACCGACCAGCTCTCGGTGATGAAGCAGGCGCTGAAACAGATCAGCGCCGACGACAGCGTCATCCAGCCTCGACTCGCGCTGTCGCGCATCAGCCAGGCGAAGAACCGCATGGAAGGCCCTGAGATGTTTGCCCGGTCGTCCTGGAATCCACGGGAGCTCCAGATCGGCACGCTCTACGAGATTTATGTTCGCTCGCTCCGCGAGGCGAACGCCCTTGATTTCGACGACCTCCTGCTGAAGACGGTGGAGCTGTTCGAGACTGCCGCACCTGTTCGCGAGCGTTACGCGCGCAAGTTTCGATACTTGATGGTCGACGAGTATCAGGACACCAACCGGCCGCAGTACCTGCTCATCCAGCAGCTTGCGACAGCCCATCGCAACTTGTGTGTCGTCGGAGACCCCGACCAGTCCATTTACAAATGGCGGGGGGCGGATCTCCGGAACATTCTGGATTTCGAGCACGACTTCCCAGAGGCCCTTGTCGTCCGCCTCGAGCGCAACTACCGCTCGACGCAGGTCATCCTCGACGCCGCCACCGCCGTGATCTCGCAGAACAAAAACCGAAAGGAGAAGCGTCTCTATACCGACCGGGCCGGAGGCACAAAAATCCTGTTGTACCGCGCGGGGGATGATCTCGAGGAGGCGGATTTCATTGCCGGCACGGCGCGGACCGCGCTTCACGAGGATGTCGAGACCACTGTCGCCGTGCTCTACCGTACGAACGCCCAGTCCCGAACACTGGAGGACGCGCTCCGACGCTCCGGCGTCGCCTACAAGATCGTGGGCGGCGTACGCTTCTACGAACGCAGGGAGGTCAAGGACGCGCTGGCGTACCTAAAACTCATCCTCAGTCCCCATGACGCCGTCAGCCTTCGCCGTGTGATTAACGTGCCGGCGCGCGGAATCGGCAAGGGCGTGATGGGCTCGCTCGAACAGGTCGCGCTCCCGGACGGCAGGGAGCTGCCGCCGCTGCTGGCAGGCCTTCAACCGGTGGCTTCCAATCGCTCTCTGTGGACTCGGCTGGTGCACGCGGTTGAGCAGCGGCTGGTTGCGCCCAGGGCTGCCGCCTCGCTCTCGGCGTTCAGAGATCTCATCGCGTCGCTCACGGCAATGGCGGCGACCGAGTCGGTGTCCATCGCGCTCGGGAAGGTGCTCGATCAAAGCGGATACCTCCGGGATCTGCGCGAAGAACACAGCGAGGAAGCCGAAGGCCGCATCGAGAATCTCATGGAACTGGTCTCTGCCGCCCGCGAGTACGAACAGCGGAATCCGGAGCCGTCGCTCGGTGGTTTCGTCGATCAGCTGTCGTTGCTATCCGACGTCGATGAGGAGGCAGGCGCGCGTGATGCCCGTGTTCTGATGATGACGATGCACAGCGCCAAGGGTCTGGAGTTCCCGGTGGTGGTCATTGCGGGACTCGAAGAAGGACTGTTTCCTCATTCCCGATCGGCAGAAGACGACGCCGAGCTGGAGGAGGAGCGCCGCCTGTGTTACGTCGGTATCACTCGGGCGCAGCGACGCCTCGTCCTGACGTCAGCTGCCCGCAGGCGCAATTACGGTGAATACCAGGCCACAGAGCCGTCGCGGTTCCTCGACGAGATTCCTCGCGAGCTGATCGAGGAAATCAGCCCCGCGGCCCCGTCATCGTACCAGTCGGCCTTCACACACTTCAGGCCAAACCCGTACGGCGACAGCAAGCGGTGGCGGAACCGCGTCAAGGAAGAGCAACCGGCGTACGAGTACGAAAGCGAGGACCAGTCGGTTCCCTCAGGCCTCAGGCCAGGGGTGCGCGTTCGTCATCCGCAGTTTGGCGAGGGAACAGTCCTCAGCGTTGAGCCGCTCGAGGACGACACGAAGCTCGTGGTGCGGTTCACCGCGGTGGGGCAGAAGACGCTCCGCGCGAAATACGCGAAGCTCGAGGTCGCGTGAGAGCCACCACACGGTGGAGCAGCCCTTCAGGGCTGCTGGCCTGGCAGCGCGAAAGCGCTGCGCCACCAGCCAGAGCTCACTGGGCTACGACGCTGGCGCGGCTGGCGCGCCGTCCATCTGGATCGCGGTAATGATCCAGCGTCCTTCGCGCGTCTGCCCGTCGGCGCCCCGGCCGATCGCCCGCTGTATCGTGAACACCATGCTTTTCGGGGAGGTCTGGCCGTTCGGGTCACGGAGCTGGGCGTTCACATTCACTTGCTTGGTCACAAGCTCAACGTCCATGCCGGTGACGTCGCGGTCCGCGTCGCCCGGTGCGGTCAGGCTGCTCACGGCGATCCCCCGCTCGGCGGAAGCCTTGCTCCTCGCCTCCGAGACCCGCTTCTGGTACTGGGACTGTTCGTCGCGCCATTTCGTCCACGCCGCCTGCACTTCCGCGTCGCTGCCGCGAACCGGCTGATTGGCGCGTTCCGCCTTCACGACGCGCTCGATCGCCTCGATATTTGCGTCCTGGTAGACGCGCTTCTTCTTGGCGAACTCCGCGTCGGCTTGGCGGGCCTCGGCTTCCTCGTCCATCAACTGCTTGATCTGGAGCTGCCGACGCTGCTCCTCGCCGACACCGGTGATTTCGAACTCCTGTACGGAGCCTTCTGTGCGCGGATCGAGCGACACGGCAGCCATGTTCGCAAGCGTCGCGTTGTCACGGACACGCGATGCGCGGAAGAAGTTGGTGAGAATCTGTTGCTCTGGTCCCGGCGAGCTGCAAGCAGCGGCGAGGAGCGCCAGGCCCACGATGGGGAGATACAGGACGAGCGCGCGAACCGTCGAGCGTGACATAACCGCCTCCAGGGCCCTTCCACCTTTGCTCAGGGTCGGCGGGAGACTACTACTCTTCGTCCTTCTCGGCAAGGCGCGCGATTGATACGGCACGGTCATCGCCCTCGATATCGATCAACTTCACGCCCTGTGTGGCCCGGCCGATCGTTCTGATGTCTCTTGACGCCATGCGCAGGATCTTGCCCTGCTGCGTGATGAGCATCAGCTCGTCATCATCGGTCACCTGCGCAATCCCGACGACCCTTCCGTTGCGGTCGGAGGTCTGGATGTTGATCGTGCCAATGCCGCCTCGGGACTGCACCCGATACTCGTCGAGCTCGGTACGCTTCCCGTAGCCCTGCTCCGTGACCGAGAGAATCGTCCCTCCCGGCCTGAGCACCTCCATCGCCACGACCGCGTCCTCTTCACGCAGCGCGATGCCGCGGACGCCGTACGCCGTGCGTCCCATCGAACGGACATCCGTCTCCGGGAAGCGGATCGCCATGCCGTCGCGCGTACCGATGAAGATTTCGCCCTTCCCGTCAGAGATCTGCGCGGCAATCACGGCGTCGCCCCCCTCCACTCCCATGGCGATGATGCCGCCGGCGCGAGGGTTGCTGAACGCGGAGAGCTCCGTTTTCTTCACGACGCCGCGCTGAGTCCCCATGACGATGAATTTATCGTCTTCGAACTCCCTGACGGTGAGAAGAGCGGCGATACGCTCGCCGGCCTCCATCGAGACGAGATTGGCGATCGCCTTGCCTCGACCGTCCGGGCCGACGTCCGGGATGTGGTGGACCTTGAGCCAGTAGGCGCGACCGCGGTCCGAGAAAATCATGATGTACGCGTGCGTGGAGGCCACGAAGAGGTGGCTGACAAAATCTTCCTCGCGGGTTCGCATGCCAATCCGGCCCTTGCCGCCGCGGCGCTGGTTCCGGTAGTTCGTGATCGCGGTGCGCTTGATGTAGCCGGTGTTGCTGACGGTGATCGCCACTTCCTCGTCGGCGATCAGATCCTCGATCTGGAACTCGCCCTCGTCGGCCAGGATCTCAGTACGGCGCTCATCGCCATAGTGCTCCTGAATGTGCCGCAGCTCGTCGACGATGATCTGCATGAGGAGCTTCTCGCTGGCAAGGATCGCGAGGAGCCGCTCGATGAGCTGGAGCAGCTCCGCGAGCTCATCGAGGATCTTCTGTCGCTCGAGGCCGGTGAGCCGCTGGAGCTGCATGTCGAGGATGGCCTGCGCCTGAATCTGGCTCAGGGCGTACTGCGTCATCAGGCCCTCCCGCGCCTCCGCGGGATTCTTCGCGGCGCGGATCAGCGTGATCACGGCGTCGATGTGATCGATGGCGATCCTGAGGCCATCAAGGATGTGGCGGCGCGCTTCGGCCTTCCGGAGCTCGTACTCGGTGCGGCGCCGCACGACTTCGCGGCGGAAGTCCACGAAGTTGTCGATCAGTTCCACCAGCGACAGCACCCGCGGCCGGCCGCCGACGATGGCAAGCATGATGATCCCGAAGCTGGTCTGGAGCTGGGTCTGCTTGTACAGGTTGTTGAGAATGACCTCGCCGACCTCGCCGCGCTTCAGATCGATCACGATCCGCATGCCGTCGCGATCGGACTCGTCGCGGATGTCCGAGATTCCTTCGATGCTCTTCTCCCGCACGAGCTCGGCGATCCGCTCGATCAGCCGGGCCTTGTTCACCTGGTACGGAATGGCGTCGATGACGATCGACGAGCGATCGCCCTTCTTCGAGACCTCGATGTCGGCCTTCGCGCGCATGATCACCGTGCCGCGCCCGGTCAGATGCGCCTGCCGGATGCCCTGCCGGCCCACGATGTAGCCGCCGGTGGGGAAGTCGGGGCCGGGAACCAGCTCCAACATCGCCCGCTGCTTCTCCGCGAGCGTGGGCGGCGTCTCTGCCTGCGAGCTCTCGATCGACCAGATGGCCGCCTCTATCACCTCGCGCATGTTGTGCGGCGGGATGTTCGTGGCCATGCCGACGGCAATGCCTGCGGACCCGTTGACCAGGAGGTTCGGGAACGGGGAGGGGAGGACCGACGGCTCCTCGGTCGTCTCGTCGTAGTTGGGCACGAAGTCGACGGTCTCCTTGTCGAGATCCGTCATCATCTCGTCGCCGAGCGATTCCAGCCGCGCTTCCGTGTACCGCATGGCCGCTGGCGGATCGCCGTCAATCGAGCCGAAATTGCCCTGACCGTCGACGAGCGGCGAGCGCATGTTGAAGTCCTGCGCCATGCGCACGAGGGTGTCGTAGATCGACGCGTCGCCATGCGGGTGATAGTTGCCCATCACCTCGCCGACGATCTTCGCGCACTTGCGATAGCCGCGCGTCGATGACAGGCCCATAGCCTTCATGCCGTAGAGGACGCGGCGGTGCGCCGGCTTCAACCCGTCGCGGACGTCAGGCAGCGCTCGGCCGATGATCACGCTCATGGCGTAATCCATGTACGAGCGCTTCATTTCGTCTTCGATGTTGACGGGGTGCTGGCGGACGGCGGTGTCTGTCATTGTCGGGATTTGGGATTCGGGATTCGCTGGGA